>Ga0209246_10000407_pt1 | contig 18568 bp, 5 predicted proteins | sample LauGreSpBDMM15SN_2_FD_187560 | JGI IMG/M metagenome (GOLD analysis project Ga0209246, IMG submission 187560) | Freshwater lake microbial communities from Lake Michigan, USA - Sp13.BD.MM15.SN (SPAdes) (version 2) | ecosystem: Environmental > Aquatic > Freshwater > Lake | place: Lake Michigan, USA...
CGCTTGTGCCAACTGTTGTTGTGCTTCTGCCGCTTGTGCAACTTTTGCTGCTTCTGCTGCTTCTGCAACTTTTGCTGCTTCTACTGCTTCTGCAACTTCTGCAACTTTTGCTGCTTGTGCCGCTTCTGCTGCTTGTGCCGCTTCTGCTGCTTGTGCCGCTTCTGCTGCTTGTGCCGCTTCTGCTGCTTGTGCCGCTTCTGCTGCTTGTGCCGCTTCTGCTGCTTCTGCCGCTTGTGCTGCTTCTGCCGCTTGTGCTGCTTCTGCCGCTTGTGCTGCTTCTGCCGCTTGTGCTGCTTCTGCCTCCATTTGTATTGCTTCGTCCACTCTCTGCGTTTCTTCAACCAAATCCGGCTGTTCTTCAACCACTCCTGATTTTTCAACCAAATTCGGCTGTTCTGAAACTCGCTGTTGTTCTTCGGCCAATATCTTTTGTTCTGCAACTCGTTGTTGTTCTTCTGCTAATCGTTGCTCTTCGGCCAAACGCTCTTCTTCCTCAAATCGTTGTTCATCTGCTAATCGTTGCTCTTCGGCCAAACGCTCTTCTTCCTCAAATCGTTGTTCATCTGCCAACCTCTCTTGTTCTGCCAGTCGCTGTGCCTCCAATCGTACTCGGTCGCGTATTTCTTGTTCTCGCAATCTATCTTGTTTCGCCTTTGTGTTGAACTCGGCTGTTCGTCGGTCAGCTTCTTCATCTCTCTTTGTAATGATTAGATCGGGTATCGCATTAGGATCAAAAATCGGGTCAGCATTTGTGACTTCAACCGACGGAATATACTTGTTGTTAAATATACGTGCCAACTCATCCTCGAAAACTTCTGTAAATTTCGGTAGTTTAGGATACGGTTTCTCAACATTGTCGATATTGGTAGTGGGTGGTGCACGTAAACTGGCAGCGGATGGTCTACGTAGTAAGAGAGATGGTGGTGTACGTAGACCGGCAGTTGGTGGTGTACGTAGACTGGCAGCTGGTGGTGTACGTAAACTGGCAGCTGGTGGTGTACGTAAACTGGCAGTGGGAATTCGTTGAGTAATATTCGTTGGTGGTCGTTTGGCAAAAGACATTATGAATAATTATATATTTATAAAATCTGGATATAATTATTCGTAGATTTTATCGACAATGAGCATAGTTTATACCAGTGAAGATTTAAATAGTACGCTCCGTATGAGCGTCATTTCAAAACGTTACTGGTATCTGGTCATTGAATATTTAAAATGTTCCATTTTAATTCTTCAATGGTTTACATCGCGGTCTAAACTATGCTCTAAACCATTGAAGAAATATACCTACATATGCAATTTACTTACCGGTTTACCATTTATACAAATCATTAATTTGAGAATTGTCTGCTGTAAAATATAAGTTACGGTTCGATGTGTCTATTTTAGAATCGTCCGCAGTTTGTTTGTTACACAATGTATTCACATCTAACATTGAAATGGTGTTTAATGTTTCTAATGTACCAATCGAACTGGCCGCATTATGTATGTCAATTTCAACAATAAGTTGCTTTATTATATTATATATTTTGGTCATATCAGTTGTTTTTGACTCTACTAATGCTGCCGCGACCACATCATGAATTCCCTTAAATTTTGTTAAAATTTCGGTAAGTAGTTTATAAAAAGTAGATTGTGTTAATTTTAACGCCTCGAGCAAATTTTTCAAATCTATAAGTAACACATGCACTGGATACGATTCGCGAAACATATCGTCGGCGGCATACTTATCCCCCGAATCATAAAATAATCGTTTTAAGTTATTAATATCAATGTATGGCACCGATGGTGGATTATCGGCCAGTCTGGATACATTGAATACACCAAAAATGCAAAGTGCAATGTCTTTATAAACACGATTCAGTTCCGCCATTATTGTTACATTGCTTGCTTCTTTTCGATATTTTGCGCGAATGATTCCTTTACCAACGGTTTCTATCAAATTAAACGATCGACGAATCGCGGGGTTTCTAGAAACCGATGTTTTAAAACAGTTTACCCCAGATGGACAATACGATACTAAACATTCGTCGATAAAATTTGGCGAAAAATATAGTGTGCCACGTTGTTCGTGTTTTTTCATTAGAATATCTTTAATTGTGGTTCGCATGGTATCGAGTGATGCATTAATAAATTGTCCTTCGGCGAGTCGTTCATCACAGATCTTCGCACCATAATTAATTCGTTCAATCGTTTCTGTTATGATGTTGCCAAGTTGATCGAATAAACCGACATATTCATAAAACCGTGTTGACTTTGGACTATTCACTGCATTCATTATATCTGCAAATAGTTTGATATATACGGGACTAATTTTGTCATCATCGTCGTTATCATCGTAACCAGGAGGCGCATAATGCACCTTATAGTAAGAATATAGCGCTGTCTTATTTCCAATGAAAAATGTTCTGGCTAAATCTTCCACATTAAATTTTTTGATAACGGGAACATAGTAGTCATCCACTTTATCCAATATTACAAACGTATATGTTTTCGACGACGGAATAGCCTTTGATGATGGTTTATTTGTTATCGTCTGCATATATTTCATTATTTCACTTATAATCGCAGTTCGATGTTCTGCCGTATTCGAAAATATAGTAGAATTCGCAGGGTCTTTAAGAGATGTAATAATACTTGTTATTGCGTTCACATACTCGTTATATTTATAGTTTTTTTCTGCTTCTTTTGTACCAGTTGCCGAAAAAATTAAATTATAGTAGTCTTTATCATGCAAATATTTGGGATTCAATTTCAATGGCAAATCAGTAAGCGCGGGCTCGATATGTTTGGCTTTTGGTGCATTGGGAAACAATACCCATTTTTTTTTCGTATCCGCATTAATTGTATACATCGTTTTCATATATTTGATTGTATCGATTAAGCGCTGTGTGAAGTTTGCAATCGAATCATCGGGCTCATCGTTATCAAACACATACTCTTTCATAAACCATGTCAATATATCCGTTGAATAATTTCCAGCGTACGTTGTATTTGTATAACGAAATTTATCGTGCACATAATCAATCAATTTATTTTTTACAACAGGAGGAACGGGCAATTTGCTACTTGATAGTTCCAGCATTTTCGCATATACTTCATTGTCTTTTATTTCTACATTGATTATGGATGCGGCCAAACATTTACTCTTATTTTCAGCGGGCAATAAGAGGTTTCTATAACATAAGCCCAATTTTGTGAGATAATTAATATGTGGGTGGGTGTTCTCGTTTTTCACCAAATGCCCCGAATAATAAGGCGCTGTAAATTTATATACCGGTTTAAGATCGGCCTTTCGATATGAATTATGTACTTCGTCCTTTCCCTGATGATGAATGTCTGCATATACGCCATAAAATGGTTTCCCGTCGTTCTCTGCCCCGCGGTTTACGATTTGTTTATTCAAAAACGAAATAATTGTATTTATATCCGCACATTTAAATTCATTTTCTTTCCCTGCTAGATCCCCGACTACTAAACTATTCAAATATGTATTCGCAATCGTCTCGTCTCCCGAATAAAAATGAATAAATATTAACACGTGGCTTCGAGAACTCTGTGGATTATTTGTGGTAGCCCGGACCAATCGGTCCACATCGGCCAATTCTTTTAATACTTCGCCCAGCGTATGGTTCGTCATGCTATATGTTTTGCCCTTATTGCCAGAGGCGATTTCGACAGATTCGGGGTGGTTATATGTAATTGTGCCGGGCGCTGATGTATTCGCGACAAATACACCATTGCGCATGGTAAATACAATTGGCTCGCGGGTTTTGTCTACAGTTTCACTATTTTCACTGTAGAATTCTTTAATATTAACGACTATTCGGGTAGGGGATTTATTATTAATGCCGGTCTCAGCAATCTTTTTGCATAAATGCACAATGATTCCGTCTTCCGCGGCTTCGCCGTTTCTGGCCTTTAAATGGATTAACGACGCGGTTTTGCCGGATCCAGATGCACCATATCCCAGTAAAAACACTGGTCGGTTTTTTGTACAAATTTGCTCGATTACTTCGGTCATTTCGTTGGATGTCCGTTCATTTGGCTTGGGAGCATCCGTTAATGGAAATACACGGTTGTAATTACCGAACAAATATTTATTTTGATAGATTACACTGGTTATTTCGGGTATAACATTCGGACTAACCCGGGAAGTCACATTCGTTTTAACATGGGAGTTTGCATTCAACTTCGAATAGTCAATCAGTTCTTGTGAAATCGCCACTGTATTATCATCCATTATTTTATAAAATGGTATTTGGAGTGGACCGACTGTTTCTAACAACATGCTTGTTGATATATAATTGACCTTCGTATTCTTATTAATATGCACGTCCCAACCGATTTCTGGTATTCTTACTTGATTCAACCTGATATTATACCGTTTGTTATAATATTTCAATATATCTTCCTTAGATAATCCCGGCTCCGTATTGTTGATTCTCAAATATGTAATAACATCATTGCTGTATTGCTTTGCGATTAGTATATTTATATAGGCTTTTAATGGAATATTTACATGTGCTAATACGATGGTATCGAGCGTATTTTTTATTAGGTTATAAATTTTTGGTATATCTTTTGTTCGTGCAAATATTACATCTACTGCGTTGGCAAAAAATATGTCAAAACGCGGAGGTCTACCTGCATTCTCGTTGAGTTTGAATACTTTCTCTAATATATGATTCACCAAATCAATAAAGTGTAATATATGGATATATGTATCATTCATGTTTGTAGTGCCGAATATATTATTATAAGTGTTTGAATCCGTCTCGATTATTCTGTTATATCTATCAACCATCATAATATCTCCGGCTAGATGGTCATGTAGTTCATTTTGTTCGAAATTTATCTTAATATATGAAAATTGTAAAATCGGTATTAAAAACGAGTCGATCTTATAGGCCGCGGATTTTATAGTAAACGTGTTTTCCATAATGACATGTATATTATCTACAGTAAGCGCATTGAACTTAAACATGAATGGCTGCCTAAATAAAAAATAAATATATTTTTGGAAAGTTGCGACCAATTCGGGTTGAGTCATATCACGATTGATACCGGGCATGGGCACGTTTGTCTTTGGTATGATTGCTTCTTTGGCCGCAGCTTCTATGAATATTTCTCCGTTTACGGTCGGTGTGATTAGACGCATGGGGTCTAATGTGTATTCCCAATTGAGAGTATATTCGGGATGTTTTGAAATGGTTAAAATGTTACGATCGAAATTGATTGTTTTAACGACCATATATTGCATCATGCTCATATCTTTGTATTTTATATCGATATCACGCAGACGTGTTACCAATATGAACGCAACCGGTGTATTAACATTTGCTTCGACATCCGTCTGGTCGGTGGCATTCACCTTTTCCCATGTATATGATTCCTGATTGAGCCGATTGCTAATTGTAAACGGCGCACTACGTTCATAAAACATCGTGTTTTCGAGCTTCTCCGCCTTTTCATTAATAGGTATTGCCATAATTGCATATTTTGGCGGGGTGGTCATTATATTTACTAAAAGAATAGATTATATATTATCACGACAAACTTTATATTTGTATGCAAAAACAATATTAAACGATTTTCATACAAATATTAATCTAATTTACATAATATGCAAGACGCGAATATGTCCACAACTCCCTTCTGCATTGCCATTGCATCGCATATTTCCAACCCACTGCGTGTAAAATATTTACAGGAATGTTTGCGGTCGCTGGTTACACAGTCCATACCAATATCTATTTATTTGTCCATTTCTTTTGCAAACCAAGATATCCGCGAACATGCACTAAACTGTCTTTATTCGGATACATCGCTCATATTGCCAGAATACCTAAATATTCGTGTTCGCGACCAAAAGACCTCGCAAATGCGTCATTATTTATTATTATACCATGAAATTGTAGAAAAGCACCAATGGATCATGTTTTGCGACGACGATGATACATATCATCCGGACCGAACTGGTTCTTTTATACAAACCATATATGCAGCAATTGGACAGATCGAAACTATAAACGCTAGCCGTGATGCGGCGCTTTGGCAGCTGAAATTGGCCGGATTATATGAGAATGTCTCGCGCGTCACTCATAATACGCAGCGACACGAATATTGGTGTTATTGTATACATATTAGTTTATTGGGGCGATTTTTTGAAGTGGTGGAACCCGCACCCGGAATTTTAGACGATCGGTGTTGCGACGTACTTTTGGGCGAATATTTGCGGAGGAAATCGCCAGAGTGGATATATGCCACGATCGAAATACCCATGTACAATTATAGGGTGGAAGAGAACCATGATTCCGTTACAGGGGTCATTCAATCTGCTCAACATAAATTTACGACCCGCGCGAGCCCTCCGCAAATTGGTGACGACAACTGGCTGGATTATGTATTGAAGTGGAATGATTTTGTATGTGAAAATATGCCGGCGTTTTTGCATGATACGTATTTACGAACATTGGTAGGTTGTGATTTAGACACGATTTTACGTAGTGAATTTCTGGGGAATTATGTCATAATGGATTATGTGGACCGAAAACATGTCGACATGATTACCGAATTATATACGCGAGTGAAACAAGTATGTGGACAACTATATGATTTAGGTTTATGATCGCGATTTTTTTATGCGGAGATAATATAAACCCATAATGGCCTCTTCTAATTGGTTAGATTTATCTGCGAATTCCAACATATTCAATCAAACGTATGTAAACAATTTCATTGATTTGAGCGGCGATTTGGTGATTCGTAATAATGGTGCACTAGTTATTGTCGGGGATGCATCCCTTAACCAGCTTGTCGGTAGTGGCACTAGCACATCAACTGTGGTTAACGATTTAACATTGAATTCGAAGTTGCTTATTGGGGGTAATATTTCGACAAATGGGAGTGTGTCTGTGGGTGGGGATTTGTCATTAAACGGCAAATTCAGCGGTGCATTTTCCTCTAATATAATCCCCAGTACTGCAGTTATTGGTTACGCAGTTACAACAGATGTAAGTGACATTATTATTACTGGCAACGTACGTGTTGTGGGAGATTCGTCATTTAATGGAGCAAAAGTAGACATTAGCACAAATACATTATTTAAAATTGGCGGGCAACTCGATTTAAGTGATGGGACCTTTATGACGACATATGACGACAATATTTTAAGCGGCACATTTGCAAATGGAAATGTCATATTCAAAGACTCTACGTTTGACGCAGTTACAGTAAATGGGGCAGTCAATGTAGCAGGAACGGTTAATACAACATCTGATTATCGTATTAAAACTGGCGTGATTGAGTTGGATGAAACGTATACTGTTGATCAATTGATACCTATTCAATATGACAATACGTTGACAAACACACACGATTTCGGGTTGATAGCTCACGAATTGCAATCGGTTTATCCGTATTTAGTTACAGGCGAAAAAGATGGACCCGAATATCAACGAGTTCATTATAACGGGCTTATAGGTGTTTTAGTGAAAGAAATCCATGATTTAAAACGCCGTGTGGTGGCGCTTGATCAATAATGTGGATGGTGGATGATGGATAATGTATTGGGGATGGGTGCATGATATTCCACGTAAAATAACATTCTATTCGAGATGATGAATAGACTGTTGTAGCATGATAGTGCAACATGTGCGAACTTACACGATAAATTGTTTGTAAGTGTATTGTTACCAATTTGGTATTTAGATTCATTTATTATCGACTATTATTATATAACGATGCCAACATTCACAGATGTGAACGGTATTATTTGGAACTACACGTTAGATGGAAGTAATAATGCATCAATAGGTGATTTTAATTTTGGTGGTGCAACTACTTTAGGTACAGGTCTAAGTGGTCTACAAATTATTCCTTCTACAGTAAATGGTTATACAGTTACTTCCATTAACCCTTATTCTTTCTTCAGTTGCAGTGGTTTAACGTCAGTGACGATTCCTGACTCGGTAACATCTATTCAAACTACTGCTTTCTACGGTTGCACCGGTTTAACGTCAGTAACGATTGGCATCTCAGTCAAGTCGATTGGTTCAAATTGTTTCAACAATTGCACAAGTTTAACATCAGTGGCGATTCCTTTTTCGGTCACGTCTATTGATGATGGTGCGTTCGATACTTGCAGTGGTTTAACGTCAGTGACGATTGGCGACTCAGTCACAATTATTGGTGCACGGGCTTTCACTAGTTGCAGTGTTTTAACATCAGTAACGATTGGCACCTCGGTCACGTCTATTGGTGACTACGCTTTCTCTAGTTGCAGTGTTTTAACATCGTTGACGATCCCTAATTCGGTCACGTCTATTGGTCAATTTGCTATCAGTTATTGCGGCGGTTTAACATCAGTGACGATTGGTAAAAATGTCACGACTATTGGTTATCGATGTTTCCGGGGTAGCTATAGTTTAACGTCCATAAACATTCCTGACTCGGTCACGTCTATTGGCGATCAGGCTTTCCGGGAAACTTCTAATAATCTTACTGTCACAATGAATACAGGCAAATTTGGGATAACTTCTCCTTCTACGAACCAATATTTTTTCTGGAATGGTAGTGTAGATTTTGTTCTTCCTCCACCGCCACCTACCATTACTATAACATCAACAACCCCCGGTGTTACAAGTGGTTCAACCACCAATAATACATCCATAGCATTAACATTCACTTCCAACGAATCAACCAGTAATTTTGCGGGAGATGATATTACTCTTACTAATGGTTCATTATTTTCTTCTTTTGCTGGAATCGGTACGGACGGTAAGGTTTATACAGCCACATTTACTCCAGCTGGTCAAGGTTTATGTACAATTGATGTTTCTGCAAATAAATTCACCAATGCTGCTGGTGAAGACAATGCTGCTACAAACACATTTACTTGGACGTTTGATAACGTTTCACCTAGCATGACCATAACATCCACAACCCTTGGCGTTACCAGTGGTTCAACCACCCAAAATACATTCATAGAATTGACATTCACTTCCAATGAAGCAACAAACAATTTTCTGGTAGGGGGGATTAGCGTTACTAATGGTGCATTAAGTAATTTTGCTGGAATCGGAACGGACGGTAAGGTTTATACTGCCACATTTACTCCAACGGGTCCAGGTGCATGTACAATTGGTGTTGATGCAGGTGCTTACACCGATGCGGCAACGAATCTTAACAATCTCGCGACGCAATTTAATTGGACTTTCGATAGTGATTATGGAATACCCACAAATTCAGGGGGTCAACCATATATTCCAACCCCTCTCTCGTTCGTTGGCAATAAACTCACCATTGCGGACACAATTGATGCAACAGATACTGATGTTGTTTCATTTCAGCTTACAGCAGGAAATAGATTATACCCATTAAGCGTCTCTAGCTTTAGCGGCAGTGGAACGGTTACATATTCATTAGATATATCTGGCGGTTCCAATGTAAATTCCGGCACATTCAGTTCATCCGGCGCGAGCCTTTTACCTGGCGATGGGTCTGTAACTGCGTCAGTAAATACCACATATATATTGACAATGACCGCTAATGCAGCAATCAGTTATACTATTATTGGATATTTGGATTATGGAATAGTCCAATCCAACGGAAGCGTACTCGTTGATCCAACACCACTATCGTTTGTCAACAATGAAATAACCATTACAAACAGCATTGATGCAAATGATGCTGATGTTGTCTCGTTTGAACTTACTGCTAGAAGTAGTTTGTACCCGTTCAGTGTAACCAGTTTTACTGGCACTGGAACGGTTAGTTATTCATTAGATATATCGGGCGGTGCCAACATCAAAACTGGCACATTCAGTGCAAATAATTTTGACCTTTTGACTGGAACCGCGGTGACTGCATCCGTAAATACCACCTACATTTTGACATTGACTGCCAATGCAGCAATCACATATACTATTTTTGGGTTGTTGGATTCTGGAATATATGTTAATAACATATGGGCGTCACCTAGGGAAACGATGCTTCGAGCAAGTAATTCTCAAGATGATGATGCGTTTGGTTATTCTGTCGCAATAAGTGGAAATTATGCCATTGTTGGGGCATGGGAGGAAGACGGTAGTAGCACTAGTACAACGTTTAATAATGGCGCGGCATATATTTTTGAACCCGATAATTCGGGAATGATGATTGAAAAACAGATACTTCGAGCCAGTAATTTGGGGGAAAATGACAGATTTGGTCAGTCGGTAGCAATAAGCGGAAATTATGCAATTGTGGGGGCACATTATGAACGCGGTAGTAGTGATGAATATTTTTATAGTGGTGCGGCATATGTATTTGAACGTGATAGTTCAGGAAATTGGATCGAGAAAACTATACTTCGAGCCAGCAATATAGGTAGTGGGGACTTTTTCGGCTCGTCTGTCGCAATAAGTGGAAATTATGCGATTGTTGGGGCATATAGTGAAGATGATAATGATGATAGCAAACGAGATAGTGGAGCGGCGTATATATTTGAGCGTATTTCTGGAAATTGGATTGAAACCAAATTACTACGAGCAAGTGATATCGAGACATATGCCGAGTTCGGCTGGTCTGTTGCAATCAGTGGAAATTATGCGATTGTTGGGGCGCCCGGTGGTGCTTACGGTTTTACTGGCTCGGCATATATATTTGAACGAAATGGTTCAGGAAATTGGATTCAACACCCTGTTATACTTAAAGCAAGTAATTTCGGCTATGGCCAGTTCGGTGAAAGTGACAGGTTCGGCGAAACGGTCGCAATAAGTGGAAATTATGCGATTGTTGGGGCTTGGTCGGAAGACGGTAGCAGCAATGCTACAGCAGATAGTGGCGCAGCATATATATTTGAACGTGATGGTTCCGGAAATTGGACTGAAAAAAGTCTACTTAGAGCAAGTAATTTGGAGGCAAATGACCGTTTCGGTATTTCAGTAGCAATCAGTGGAAATTATGCAGTTGTTGGGGCAAATCAGGAAGACGGTACTTTTTCTTATGGTATCAATGATAATTATGGCGCGGCATATATGTTTGAACGCGACGGTTCTGGAAATTGGAATGAAACAAAAATACTTCGCGCAAGTTATTCAGACGGGGCTATGATGTTCGGCGCATCGGTCGCAATAGATGGAAATTATGTGATTGCTGGGGCAGCTCGGTATTACGGTCCTAATTATCAATATGGTTCTGGTGCTGCATATATTTACGCAGCAAATGTAATCGAACCAAACCCATTGGCGTTTGTCGGCAATACATTGACCATTTCAAATAGCATTGATGCAACGGATATAGATGCTTTTTCATTTTCACTTACCGCTGGAAGTAGTTTGTACCCATTTAGTGTAACCAGTTTTAGTGGTACTGGAACGATTAGTTATTCATTAGCTATATCGGGTGGTGCCAGTCTCAAAATCGGCACATTCAGTGCAGCTAATTTTGACCTTTTGGCGGGTGTCGCTCTCACTGCGTCTGGAAATACCACATATGTTTTGACATTGACCGCAGATTCGGCAATGACATATACTATTGTCGGGAGCATATTCGTACCGCCAACGAATATTAAATTGAGCAATAACTCGGTGGATGAATTGCAGCCCGTTGGTACGACTATTGGTACATTAACGTGCAATAATTCAAATACTTCTTTTATTACGTATTCAGTGAGCGATACTGCCAATTTCAGCATTACTGGATCCACGTTGAAAACAAATGCTATATTTGATTACGAGACTACTTCCAGTTATACGGTTACGATTACTGCCTCGATTGCCGGATTATCATCGTCGAGTTCGAGGACAATATTGGTGACGAATATTTCTGGCGAAGCCGCCGAATTGCGTCGTCAAAATCTGCAGGGCCCTGCATTAAAAACCGCGGCGGATTCACAGGGAATACCCATCACTGCAACGGATTTGAGGGATGTGGGTTATAATCTAATTGAGTTAAAATCGGCAGTATATAATGCAACACAGTTGAAGGCGGCTGCGTATACAGCGACGGAGCTGAAAGATGTCTCGTTTAATGCAACTGAATTGAAAACCGCATTGTTTACTGCAACAGAATTGAGAGATGCATCGTTTAATTTAATCCAATTGAAAGATGCGTCGTTTAATGCAACTGAATTGAAAGATGCATCATTTAATGCGATCCAATTGAAAGATGTCTCGTTTAATGCAACTGAATTGAAAACCGCATTGTTTACTGCAACAGAATTGAAGGAAGCATTGTTTACTGCAACAGAATTGAAAGATGCATCTTTCAATGCGACGGAATTGAAAACCGCATTGTTTACCGCAACGGAATTGAAAGATGCATCTTTCAATGCGACGGAATTGAAAACCGCATTGTTTACTGCAACCGAATTAAAAGATGCATCGTTTAATGCAACCCAATTGAAAGAAGCATTGTTTAATGCAACTGAGTTGAAAGATGCATCATTTAATGCAACTGAATTGAAAGATGCATCGTTTAATGCAACTGAATTGAAAGAAGCATTGTTTAATGCAACCCAATTGAAAGAAGCATTGTTTAATGCAACTGAGTTGAAAGATGCATCGTTTAATGCGACTGAATTGAAAGAAGCATTGTTTACTGCGACGGATTTGAAAGATGCATCGTTTAATGCGACGGAATTGAAAGAAGCATTGTTTACGGCAACTGAATTGAAAGATGCATCGTTTAATGCAACCCAATTGAAAGATGCATTGTTTACGGCAACTGAATTGAAAGATGCATCGTTTAATGCGACGGAATTGAAAGAAGCATTGTTTACTGCAACCGAATTGAAAACCGCATTGTTTACTGTAACAGAATTAGAAGCTGTAGGGTTTACTACAGCCGACTTGGATTATGGAATATTCATGGATCCAACACCACTATCATTCGTTAATAATACGCTGATAATCACTGACAGAATTGATGCAAACGATACAGATGCAGTTTCATTTGAAGTTACTGCTGGAAATAAATTATACCCGTTTGGTGTAACTAGTTTTAGTGGCACTGGAATCGTTACGTATACATTAGATATATCGGGCGGTGCCAATGTCATAACTGGCACATTCAGCGCAGCTAACGTTGACCTTTTGGATGGAACACCGGTCACTGCATCTGGAAATACCACTTATATTTTGACATTGACGTCCAATGCCGCAATCACATATAATATTGTTGCAGGTATACTTATCTCGCCAACGAATATTATATTGAGTAATAATTCAGTCAATGAATTACAGCCGATTGGTACGACGATTGGTACATTATCATGCGACAATCCAAATAATGCGTTTATTGCATATTCCGTGAGTGATACAACTCGGTTCAGCATTACCGGATCCACGTTGAAAACGAATGTTATATTTGATTATGAGACTACTTCCAGTTATGTGGTCACAATTACATCATCTATCGGCGGATTGACATCATCGAGTTCGAAGACAATAACTGTGATAAATATTTTAGGCGAAGCCGCCGAATTGCGCCGTCAAAATCTGCAGGGCCCTGCATTAAAAACTGCAGCGGATTCCCAGGGAACACCAGTAAATGCAACTGAATTAAAAGCTGCAGGTTATGATGCAACTGAATTAAAAGCTGCAGTATATACTGCAACTGAATTGAAAGATGCATCGTTTAATGCAACCGAATTGAAAGATGCATCGTTTAATGCAACAGAATTGAAAGATGCATCGTTTAATGCAACAGAATTGAAAGATGCATCGTTTAATGCAACAGAATTGAAAGATGCATCGTTTAATGCAACCCAATTGAAAACCGCATTGTTTACTGCAACCGAATTGAAAGATGCATCGTTTAATGCAACTGAGTTGAAAGATGCGTCGTTTACTGCAACAGAATTGAAAACCGCATTGTTTACTGCAACAGAATTGAAAACAGTCGGGTTTACTGCAACAGAATTGAAAACCGCATTGTTTACTGCGACGGAATTGAAAGATGCATCATTTAATGCAACTGAATTGAAAGAAGCATTGTTTACTGCAACTCAATTGAAAGATGCATCGTTTAATGCAACAGAATTGAAAGATGCATCGTTTAATGCAACAGAATTGAAAGAAGCATTGTTTACCGCAGCCCAATTGAAAGATGCATTGTTTACTGCAACCGAATTGAACGATGCTGCGTATACCGCAACAGATTTGAGATTCGGCGGGTTTACGTTAGCCCAGTTGATAACTGGCGGTTTTACTGCAACTGAATTGAACGAGGCCGCGTATACAGCAGCAGAATTGAAAACAGTCGGGTTTACGTTAGACCAGTTGATAACCGGCGGTTATAGTGCGGCGAATTTGAAAGAAGCAGAGTATACTGTAGCCGATTTGACAGCGAAGGGATTTTCGTTAGCATTACTGAAAGATGGCGGGTATACAGCAGCAGAAATGAAATCGAGTTTTTCGTTAGACTTATTGATTGCTGGACAGTATAATGCGACGGAATTAAGAGATGCCGCGTTTACCGTGGCAGAATTGACGGCGAAAGATTTTACGTTGGCACAATTGAAAACTGGCGGGTATACAGCAGCAGAAATGAAATCGAGTTTTTCGTTAGACCTGTTGGTTTCTGGCGGTTATAATGCAACGGAATTGAAAGCCGCGGCGTATACCGTGGCAGATTTGGCATCGAGGGGGTTTTTGTTGGAACAATTGAAAACTGGTGGTTATAGTGTACCAGAAATGATATCGAAGTTTTCATTTGCACAGTTGAAAACCGGCGGGTATACAGCTCTTGAAATGAAATCGAGTTTTTCGTTAAACGCACTTATAACTGGCGGGTATAATGCTACGGAATTGAAAGCGGCGGCGTATACTGCAGCCGAATTGAAGTCGAGGTTTACGCTCGCACAATTGAAAACCGGCGGATATACAGCTCTTGAAATGAAAGATGCGAATTTTTCGGTAGCACAGTTGAAAGCGGGCGGGTATACAGTAGCTGAAATGACATCGAGTTATACGTTGGCAGAGTTGAAAGCTGGCGGTTATACTGCTGCAGAACTGAGTTCCAGCTATACATTAACTCAGTTGATAGATGCCGGATATACTGCAGCGGAATTGAAAGCGGCGGGGTATAGTGTTGCGGATTTAAAGACGCGGTTTACGATCGCCCAGTTAAAAACAGGCGGTTACAGTGCGGCTGAAATGAAAGCTGCGAGCTTTTTGTTAGGCGAACTGATAGATAATGGTTATAGTGCAGTGGAATTGAAAGCTGCTGCATATACGGTTGCGGATTTGACATCGAGGTTTACGTTCGCAGAATTGAAAGCTGGCGGGTACAGTGCAACCGAAATGAAATCCAGCTATACGTTAGCCCAATTAATCGATGGCGGTTATACTACAACGGAGTTGAAAGCCGCGGAATACACTGTAGCGGAATTGAAATCGGCGGGGGTTTCATTCGCACAGTTGAAAGCCAGCGGATATACACCGGCAGAAATGACACCGAGTTATACGTTCGCCGAGTTGAAAGATGGCGGTTACAGTGCTGTTGAAATGAAAGCGTCGAGTTATACGTTAGACCAGTTGATCGCAGGTGGTTATAATGCAGCGGAATTGAAATCTGCATCGTATAGTGTAGCAGAATTGGCAGAGAAGGGTTTTACGTTTGCCACATTGAAAACGGTCGGGTATACGGCAACTGAAATGGACGCTGTTTATTCGTTAGATCAGTTGATAGGAGGTGGTTATACTGCAGCGGAATTGAAATCTGCATCGTATAGTGTAGCAGATTTAACCGCAAAAGGGTTTTCATTTGCAGCGTTAAAAGAAGGCGGTTATACAGCTCTTCAAATGGACGCTGTATATACGTTAGACGAATTGATCAGTGGTGGGTATAATGCAGTGGAATTAAGAGCAGCAGCGTATAGTGTAACAGATTTGGCCGGGAAGGGGTTTACATTAGCGACGTTGAAGTCGGGCGGGTATACTGTAGCTGAAATGACCCCGACTTTTTCGTTGGCAGACCTGAAAACTGGCGGTTATACTGCAGCTCAAATGACACCGACTTTTTCGTTAACACTCCTGAAAGATGGCGGATATACCGCGGCGGAATTGAGGAATGCTAACTTTACTGCAGCTCAAATGAATGATGCCGGATTCACACTTGATCAACTGAAAACTGGCGGGTATACCGCAGCTCAAATGACACCGACTTTTTCGTTAACACTCCTGAAAGATGGCGGATATACCGCGGCGGAATTTAGGGATTCTAACTTTACTGCAACACAGTTGAATGATGCAGGCTTCACACTTGATCAACTGAAAACTGGCGGGTATACCGCAGCTCAAATGACACCAACTTTTTCGTTGGCACTCCTGAAAGATGGCGGATATACTGCAGCGGAATTTAGAGATTCTAACTTTACTGCAACACAATTGAATGATGCTGGATTCACACTTGATCAACTGAAAACTGGCGGGTATACCGCAGCTCAAATGACACCGACTTTTTCGTTGGCACTCCTGAAAGATGGCGGATATACTGCAGCGGAATTTAGGGATTCTAACTTTACTGCAGCACAATTGAAGATTGCTAACTTTACGATTGATGAACTGAAAACGGGCGGTTATAGTGCGGCTCAAATGAAAGTTGCGGAGTATAATGCGACCGAATTAAAAACAGCCGGGTATACTGTGACTCAAATGAAAGAGGCGCTTTATAGTGCCACTGAATTAAACAATGCTGGCTATACGTCATTGCAATTAGTTGATGGCGGGTTTAATGCGGCGAGCTTAATCACAGTGGGAATTGTACCCGACTGGAATGTGTTTGAGAATGCGAATTGTATTACCACGTCATATATTCAGGATTTTGTGGATGTGAGTGGGTCCATTATTTTGCGCGAAAATGCGAATTTGTATGTAAACGGCAATGTGGAGATTGGCGGGGATTTATTATTAAACCGTCTGGTCGTGGCAGGAGACGCAAATTTAAATCGTAGCATTTTCGTGGGCGGCGATATGTCCATGAACGGCAAAGTTGTCATACGCGGCGACATATCCATGAACGGCAACGTTACCAAATGCAGCTTTAATAATAATTCCATATCCAAATCCGCATTTGCAGGTGCGGTGCCAGAGGGTCCAAATTATACGACCACAAAAATCGTATATGACCAAAAGTTCCAATCTAATGACGACGTATCGATGAACGGCCTAACTGTCGCCGCAAATAACGTCAAAGTGAGCGGCAACATTGTATTTGGTGACGGAACCGTGATGAATACATACGACAATAATATTTTGACTGCAAGTCCAAAGGTATTCAACGCATCCACATTCACCAGCCTAGACATATGTGGTAATTTAGTTGCAGGCAGTTACGCAACATCGTCTGATTACCGAATTAAAACCAATATAGTCGAGTTGGATGAAACGTACAATGTGGACAAACTGCGCCCCGTCAAATACTATCAAACACAGATCAACCGCGAGAAATACGGGCTCATTGCGCACGAACTACAGGAACATTATCCGGATTTGGTGGTGGGCGAAAAAGACGGTAGTGAATTACAACGTATTAATTATATGGGGGTGATCGCAATATTAATAAACGATATTAAACGGTTGAAACTCGAATTAACGGAAATAGAAACCAACGTCGTTATTGGGTAGATGTAGACGCATTGATTTAACCGAATTAGAAAACGATGCGTTGCATTGACATTATCGGGGTTACCATCATTTAATGGTAACGTCAGCCTTAATGAAAATAAAACTATATAATTTATAACAACCGAATTCTAAATCGGTTGTTATAAATTATGATTTAGTCAATTATATCAAACGTCGATAGGGATAAATAATATAGAACATTGTTAGGTTGTATGATAATCATAGCTAAAATATGAAAGTGAATAACGAAAATACTATATTAAACCATTGAATATTTATAATGGAAACGCTATTATAAATATTCAAGAATTGAAATGGCAACTGTTACCAATAAATCAATCGTTAACCGAAATTATGTGATTGAATAATTTTGCAGATTTATTATCGACTATTATTATATAACGATGTCAGTGTACACATTCACGGTTGACACTATTACGTGGAACTACACGTTAGATGCAAGTAATAATGCATCAATTGGTACTGGGGGTAGTTCTGGTGCCACAACTTTAGGTGGAAATCTAAGTGGAGCAATAATCATTCCTTCTGTATTAAATGGTTATACAGTGACAAAAATTGGTGGAGGAGCTTTCAGCAATTGCGCTAATTTAACATCAGTGGTCATTCCTAATTCGGTCGTTACGATTGGTGATTCTGCTTTCGCCAGCTGCACTTTAAGGTCAGTTACGATTCCTAACTCGGTCGTTAGTATTGGTTTTCGTTCTTTCTACGAGTGCAGGTCTTTAACGTCAGTGACGTTTGGCAACTCGCTCGTCTCGATTGGCCCGTGGGCTTTCCTCACTTGCGATGCTTTAAGAACAATTACGATTCCTGACTCGGTAACGTCTATTGGTAATACTGCTTTCAAAGGTTGCGGTGCTTTAACATCAGCGACGCTTAGTAACTCGATCGTGAGTATTGAAAGTTCGACTTTCCAGGATTGCGGAAATTTA
>Ga0209246_10000409_pt1 | contig 18433 bp, 20 predicted proteins | sample LauGreSpBDMM15SN_2_FD_187560 | JGI IMG/M metagenome (GOLD analysis project Ga0209246, IMG submission 187560) | Freshwater lake microbial communities from Lake Michigan, USA - Sp13.BD.MM15.SN (SPAdes) (version 2) | ecosystem: Environmental > Aquatic > Freshwater > Lake | place: Lake Michigan...
AAGACCAACTCTCATCATTGAAATAACTAATATTTCTGATGGAGAGGTTATAAACCACAATCTAAATGGAAACGTATTGGTTCAGTATGTTTACGACTTAGAAATACAAGGAGGTTTTAAAGGAGAAAAACTAAACAACAACAATTCAATATTTAGAACACCAGTTGACGGTGTCTTTTCGGGATATTTAATATGCACAAAATTAAGCTAATACTACTCTTAATACTTCCTTTGTCTGTTCTTGGACAAGACTTAGGAATTATTGACACAAAGACTACTAAGAATCCTGCCATAAACGGAACTCACAGGATTAGTACGGATGGGAAAAATCTATTTTTTAGGAACTTCTTTGGGCTTTCTAAAAAGGTAGCTAGTACAGATAGTGCAGTATTTACAGGCACAACTGTATTACCATCAAACACAACCATTGGAAATGTAAGTGCAACTGAATTAGGCTATTTAGACGGCGTTACGAGTCCTATTCAAGCTCAGTTAGATGGTAAATTTGGATTGTCTTTGAATAATACTGCAACTGGTAATAATGTATTTACTGGGAATAACACTTTTTTTACTCCTATTTTTGCTAATACTACATCAACAAATGCTTTTTCAAAGATTACTGGAATTTGGAGTGGAGGCGTTAATAATAATATTGCATCATTTTCTTTACAGTATGAAACTAGGTTTGGAGGCAATTCTATAATAAGAAATCCTTTAAATTTTGATTACAATGGATGGGTTGGTATAGGAATAACAGCACCAACGACTGCATTAGATGTTTCTGGTGGAATTAAAGCTACATCTTCAATAACAGCACTTAATCTTAATTCATATTCTACTACTTTATTAGCAACAAATGTTGGCGGTAATGTAGGAATAGGTCTTGGCTCACCTACTTCAAAACTTCATGTGGCTGGTACTGGAAGAATAACAGGAGCGTTGATTTTAGATAATACCGTATCTGGACTATTAAGAGCGGATGCAAGTGGAAATATAACGAGCGATGCTACGGCATATCTATCAAGTTCTACTGCTGCATCAACTTACGCACCTATTACAAGCCCAACTTTTATAACCGATGCAACAACACCAAGACTAAAAATAACAGGGGCAGGAGACATTGGTAAAGGCTCTGACTTAGTGATGGCAGGTAATTCAAATGACCTAACCATGCACGGAACTGGCAAGGTAATATTAGGAACAGGAGGATTTCAAAGATTAGTAGTTACAAATGCAGGTAATGTAGGTGTAGGAACGACTGCCCCAGTTGCAAAGTTTGAAGTTAGTGGATTGGCAGGATTTAGATATAATGATGGTAAACAAGCAGACGGCAAGTACCTTCGTTCTAACAGCACAGGAGTAGCTGCATGGGATTCAGTAAAAGTATCAGAAGTTTTTGGTTTAAATACAACTTACTTACCGATTAACAACCCGACCGCAACAGGAACGCTAACTGCACCTACTATTTCTAATAGTTTAGGTGCTAATTTTGCTACTACTTCGGGAAACGTTGGTGTAGGAACTGCTTCCCCTTCAACATTGCTTCACTTGAAAAATACTACTGGTAATGAGCAAATTTCAATAGATGATAATACTGTTAGGTCTACAATTCAACAAAGTTCTTTAATGTTTATTAATGCAGGTGTAAATCTTGTTGGAGGAACTTCAATTGCTTTTAGAAGAGGAAGTAGCTATGCAGAAAGTATGCGAATATTCGCTAACGGCAGAGTAGGCATAAACACAACGACAGATGCAGGGTATTTAACCGATATAAATGGAACTCTACGAACAGTAAATGATGCTTATTTTGCTACTACGAGTGGAAATGTAGGAATAGGTACAACAACACCTGTACAAAAACTTGATGTAAATGGTGGTCAAAGAATATATAATCTTGGAGATGCTACTTTAAATTTAGAAAGCACATCTACATCTACATCTCAATCGTCTTATGTAAAGTACATAAGAAGTACAACAGGCTCTGCAAGAACTTACTGGACAGGTGTTGGAATACAAGGTGCTGGTGATGACGCTTTTAGAATTTATGATGCAAATGCAGGGGTAAATAGATTAAATATATTTGCAAACGGCAACATAGGAGTAGGAACAACAACTGATGCAGGGTATAAACTTGATGTAAATGGTGATATTAATATTCCTCAAACATCGAATTATAAAATTGCTGGAAATCCTTTTTTACAAAGAAATATAAGTTTTTGGAATTATATATATGATTTTTCTAACAATGTTGCTTTACAACTTGGTGGAACATCTGACCCTGTAAATTACTCTAATAATACACAACATATATTTCGTAGTAGAGCAGGGTCGGAATACATGAGAATTGATGCAAATGGTAGATTAGGTATAGGTACAACAGCACCTTCTCAAAAACTTCATGTTATTGGAAACACTTCTATAATAGGTAATATAGGAGTAGGAACATCTTCACCATCTTATAGATTAAGCGTTTATAATAGTACATCGGGAACAAGTCTTGATGGTATAGATATAAGCATAAATGATGCAACAGCAGGAGTAACACATAGTACAAAATTATTTACACAACAACAAGGTAGTGGAGCAGGAAGAACTTTACTTTATGCAGCAAGTAATATAACAGGGGTAACGCAAGGACAACTTGATATTTTAACTGAAAATGGGGGTAATTTTATTGCTCAATTAGGTACAGGTTATGGTGGTACTAATAGTTTAGCTTTATATGATTTAGCAGGTGTTGTAAAAAACAATATAAACACCAATGGTAATAGCTTTTTCAATGGTGGAAATGTAGGAATAGGAACAACAACACCATCATACAAATTAGATATACAAGGTAGTGGTATAGTAACACAAAGAATTTTAAGTACAGATAATCAAGTAAATTTTAGTTTACAGGGTACATTTGGACAGCTTAGTAATGAGGTTGGAGATTTTTATATAAATAATAATAGTGCATCAGGTAATATGCTTTTCCGTGTAGGAAGTACTGTTGAAAGAATGAGAATATCTTCAACAGGAAATGTAGGTATAGGAACAACAACTGATGCAGGATATAAGTTAGATGTGAATGGTAGTTTAAGAACTGTAAATGATACTTATTTATCGACAACAGCAGTAAGTAATGTTGGTATTGGAACAACAACACCTTCACAAAAACTTGATGTAGATGGTAATATAAAGGCTTTTAGTGTAAGCGGTGGTGGTGCTTATTATTCTTCTACAACTGCGACAGATGCAGCAGCAAGGAATTGGGTAATGAGAGGAAATTCTGTGGTTTATGGCGATTTTGATATTAGACAAAGTAATGCACTTAATGGAGACCCTATTGCAGCAGGAAATAGTAGATTTTATATTAATCCAAACGGCAATGTTGGAATAGGGACAGCATCACCTAACGCTTCATCAGTCTTAGATATAACATCAACTACGCAAGGAGTATTGTTTCCACGATTAACAACAACACAAATTAGTGCAATAGCATCACCTGCCGACGGTCTTACTGTCTATAATACAACATTAAAAGCGATTTGTTTCTACGATTCAAGTGCGGCAGTTTGGAAAAAAGTTTCACATTCAAATATGTAATATAAAAAATAACCAAAAAAATGAAAAGTACAATTTTAACAATTTCGATTCTTTTTTCAGCATTATTTTCTAATGCACAGAGTTTCACATTTAAGGTAACCCCTTATACCTTTCAAGATGAAACACGTAAGTCAGTAACAATCGAAGGCATTCGTGCCAAGATGATTAGTAATATAGACTGTAATCTTTCAGATTCTACGTTTTACCGTCAGTTTTATATCGACTTCAAGACATCTTCATCAGAGTCTTTTGGTGGTCTGAATACTGACACAGGTAAGATGGCAAGCGAATTATCTGCGAATATGAAAATTCCTTTGGCTAATGCAAAGGCACTTATTTTGGAAATTTGCAGAAAATTAGAATTTGGCACAATTGCAGAAAAGTACTCCGCAGCAGGACAATTAGCAGCAGGATACGGATACACATTAAAGCCTTTAGCTGAACAGATTGTTGTTAAACAAGAATGACGAGTTATCCAGAAATAAGGATAAATAAATCAGACAAACTTGATTGGCAAGTAACAGAGGATTGCTTGCTAATCAAGTATAACATCATCATTAAAAAAGGCTTTAAAACCGACTTAGTAAGCTCTACAAGGCTATTTTGGTTTATAGTGCCACCACACGGTCTCTCCGCAAACGCCTCGATAGTTCACGATTACATTTGGAGAAATAGCATATTTAGCAGAAAATATTGTGATAAGATATTCTTAGAACTATTAATTGAATCTGTACCAAAGTGGCAAGCATATATAATGTATGCAGTAGTCAGAACCTTTGGTTGGATGAAAAATAACAAATTATAAATCCTTTATGAAAAAGTTTATATTATTATTATTATTACCATTTTTATCTTTTGCACAAGACAAACCTTATACAGTAGACACTACAGGTAAGGTTTTTGTGGTTTTTATGACCAACGATTCTACTGGGCAAGTCTATCAAGGGAAACATACAACTTTTACATCAGATAATACTTTTGCAAAAGATTTAGCAAGTTTCAATTTAAAGTTTAAAGGCTTTTCAAGGTTTATAATCAAAGGGAATGACAATGTACACGGCAATATTCCAGTTCCTCCTATTGCCCCGATTATTCCTATTGTGCCTATTATTCCAATAGACCCTATTGTTCCTATTGTGCCAATAGAACCTATCCTGCCGATAGACTCTCCAAAGGATTTATTTCCTAACGTAAGTTACTCTAAGAACACATACTTTTTAGAGCCATTACAATGGGATTATGTAAAGAATAATAAGCCAAATGTATCAAATATGAATGGATATGATTTCGCACCAATGATAGCGAATCAAGAAAGTAAATATAAATATACAGGATGGCAACAAAACTATATTGCAAATAAAGGCAAGGATGTATGGGAAGACAACGGAACTTACTTTCTAAAGCCAAAAGGATATTACACAAACCTATCAAGCAATTTGATGGATTTTGATTTGAGATTTCCAGACTTCTCTCTACCAAGAAACAAGATAGTAGTAATTCAACCAACGCCATTAAGAGAAAAAGACAATTATAATTACCTGAATAAAGGAGTTTCTTATGTAAAGAATATGCAAGGCAGTAAAGGCTATTCATTCATATCAGACCAATGGTTAATAGATTTAGGTTGCCCTCCTGCTTATGGAGTATCACAAGAAGTATTCGACAAATGGTGTAATGATGTTGACGGAGACAAGTTATTACAATCGTTTATATCAAGTGTATATTATCCAAACAGATACGATGGATATGTAATGCTAAACTGGGAACACGTAGGTCATAGATGGAATGTAAGAAAGGATAAAATAATCAGATGTTTAGAGTATTGGAAGAACAGCCCACATACTGCTAAGATGGCATTATGGACAGTTTCAAGCGTATCAATGGGTAAGCCAGTATTTCAAGGATTTGGCTTAGACTTCTCAGACATCTTAACTTTCAATGGTTCAATTGATGAACTAAGAGAGAAGTATGGTACATTTATGACGGCAGATGACTCTTACGCTAAGTATGTAGAAATCGCACAGGTAGGCGGATACATGAACTATCCAATCGACGATGGAGTAATTCATCACTATTTATTTGAACTTATCTTAAACAAGAAATATACAAAAAAACAAGTACTATCAACCTTTTGGTTCGACCAAGAATTAATCAATAACTTTGACCTTGAATGGGTTAAAGTAGATTCAAAAGATGGAAGTTATTTCTCGCAAGTAAAGCCAAGAGTATTTCCAAGTGTAGCTTTCAATATGGGAGTATGGAGCTTATTAGGAGATGGAATCGACCTCTGGAGTGACCCTAACTACTGGACAGATAAGAAAGAATATTGGGGATGGGGTTCTAAAGATTTAAGTGGAAAAGACCTTCCAAATAAGTTTGATGAGTTTGGTTCTAAATATCCAAGCCAGCCAATGAAGAATGTAGATTGGATAATGTCAGGAGTGTGGGCGATGAGTCAAAACAAAGACATTATTGAATATAATAGCGAATGGAAGTTTCAAAAGTTACCAACACTATCTTATCACACAAGAACACCATTAATTGCATATAAAGTTATGAACGGTGAAGCCTTAGTATTGGCTTATGATGGATTCTGTGAAGCAGATGCAAAGCAAAGTTTGAGTGTAGAAATAAATGGGAAATCTTACCCAATCAAAACATACGGAAGATACACATCAGTAATTAGAATTAAATTATAATTAAATGAAACAGTTTTTTGATGAAATAAAGCCTCTCTTTGGTCGATTTACTCAAGCTCAAGTAGATGGGATAAACATCCTGTTAGAAACTTGCAAAGAGTTTGAGCTAACAACCTCAGAGACAGCCTATGTATTGGCAACTGCATACCATGAAACATGGAAGACTATGCAACCAATAGAAGAGGTTGGAAAAGGCAAGAAGTATGATTACGGATTAAGATTAAAGATGAGTCGCAAACCATACACAGACTCTACTCATATATTTTATGGGAGAGGCTTTGTTCAAGTGACTTGGTACGAGAATTACAAGAAACTAACTAAAGCAAATAACAAAGGGTGGGATTTCTTCACCAATCCCGAACTTCTATTAGAGCCAGCACCATCTGCTTGGGCAATGGTGTATGGCATGAAGCACGGATTATTTACTGGAAAGAAGTTATCCACATTTATTCAAAAAAACGATTTCATTAACGCTCGAAGAGTTGTTAATGGACTTGACAAAGCAGAAGAAATAGCAGAAATTGCACTTAAATTCAAAAACGCACTATTATGATGAAGTTCTTAAACCTACAAAGCATTGTTACAATACTCGCCTGTGTTGGAGTATTTTTTATCACAAGAGGGATTGTTAAAATGTCTTCTAAGAAGGAAATTAACAGGCTTGACAAAAAGATTAGTATCTTGCAAGAGCAAGCACAAAAGGACAGTTCGCAAATCGCAAACTGCAAACTGGAAGTATTTAACTTAAACCAAACCGTAGATGCTACCAATAGTAACACTAAAGAGTTTCAGTCAGTAATTGCTCAACTAAAAAAAGAGCGAGACAACTACAAAACTGAATACTTAAAGTCAGAGCAGTTTATCAAGTGTATGGAAGAAAGTGGCAATATCAGGTACTTTGTAAAAGGATGTTTTTCATCTTGGTATGTTGAGCAAAAAGAAAAACCCATCAAAATCAAACCACTAAATTGATATGGCTGACAAATCTAAAATGAAATGTAACGTAGTTGTTACATCCGACAGGAAAGGCAAAAAGAAAATGGTTAAGGTATGTACTGGAGGCAAAGAAAAGTTAATACACTTTGGAGCAGACGGATACAAATCAAACTATTCAGCTAAGGCTCGTAAGAATTTTAGAGCTAGGCATAATTGTGCTACGGCAACAGACAAAACTACTGCAAGGTACTGGGCTTGTAAAGCCTTATGGTCACCTAGTAGTCCTAAATATTTAAAAGGAAAGTAATTCATGTTCAATCCAAAAGAATTAAATAGAGCATATTACGACATAGTAGAGTCTATAAAGACAAAACCATTTACGGTTTTATATGGCGGAAGAAATGCAGCAAAGTCTCACTCAGCGATGCAGTGGTTAGCAAAGACTTTGTGGAATGAAGCAGACTCAAATGCAGTTTGGTATCGAAAGGAACAATCTGTATTGAAGTCAAAGGCTTATGAACCGATGAAGAATATCATCGAGAAGAAAGGCTTGTCAAGTTATATGAATTTTACATTCCATAACTTAGCCAAAGAGATTAAGTTTCCAAAAGGCAATACTCTTAAATATGACTTCTGTGATGATGGTGGCAAGTCTAAAGGATACTCAAATATACGATATGTAATCATTGATGAGATTGACCAGCTAACGATAAACGACTTCATGGGGATTGTAACCTCATTTAGAGCTGATGATAGGATTAGATTCATTATAATGTTTAACCCAGTGTCTGATAAGCACTGGCTTAAAAAAGTATTCTTTGAGGAGAATGCAAAAGATATTGAGGTTTCATTTAGAGACTTATCTAACAGATTCCACTATACAATCGAAGACAATAAGTTTGCTACGGAGATGGACTACCTGATGCTAGAAGCATTGAAAGGAGTTGATATAAACCAGTATGGAGTACAAAGACTAGGTAGGTGGGGAACAGTAAATGTTGACAATCCATTCTTAGACCGTTTTGTATTTAATATCCATGTCAAGAAAGATGTGCCCTATTTCAGAGACTATCCTATATATTTAGGACTTGACTTTGGAAAGTATGATAGCTGCGTAGTTGGTCAACACTTTGAAGACTATGAGATTGGAAGTGATGAGGCATTATACTCTTATTTCTCTCCAAACAAGCCAGCTAACACACGATTAAAGGATTACCGAAGCAGAGACCTTAGAGCTATCATTCAAGACGTTGTAAGAGAGTTTGGGAGCGATAATGACTATATAGTCTACGGTGATACTTCTGGAGGCTCGGATGAGTTTTCTAAGTTTGCTGAAATAAGAAATTATTTAGAAGACTGTGGCGTGAATGGATATACTGGAGGAAGTATAAAGTTTCCATATAGGATTAAATTAAGGCACAAAGGAAACAGAGCAATATCAAACTGGTGTTTGTATAACTATGCCGATAACTATGTGATAGATGCAAAGTGTGAGATTCTCATCAATGACCTACAACAGGTTAGAGTTGACGAGTTTGGAAACATTGATAAAAACGATTGTGTAAGACATAACATAGGTCACTGTTTTGTAAAAGATACATTAGTAACAACTGAGCGTGGAACTGAGTTTATCTCAAATATAAAACAAGGTGAATTTGTAAAGACAAGATTCGGATATAATAAGGTTTTAAGCAGTGGAATCACAAGAAAAGATGCAGATGTTTATGAGTTTCTTTTGTCTACCGATAGTGACAAATACACTTATAAGTGTACTAAAGACCATAAATTCTATACTGAAAACAAAGGATTTGTAGAGATTGATTTATTAGAGATTGGTGATTTACTATTAAATGAAACTGGTATTGAAGAATTGAAATCTATAACAAAATCTTTTCATGGCATAGAGGATGTGTATTGTTTGACAGTAGAAGAGAATCATGAGTTTTATGCAAATACTTTACTGGTGTCAAATTGCAGTGACGCACATAGATATTTGGATGTACTTACTGATGGTGTGAATTTCATAAAAAATAACGGTTATTATGCAAAAGATATTCTTGGAAAGGATACTGCTTTGATAAGTTAAAAACATAAGGACACTTGATTATTAATGTTATTTAGATTACCTTTGTAAAAACTAAATAACATTAATATGCAAGTTGTTAATTACAATGGTTTCAGATTTGTCTACAATGAAGAAACAGAATCGTCAAAGTATTTTGCTGGTTGGGTAAAAGAAAACGGCATTAGAAGAAAGACAAGATTACACCAATACAAATGGTTGATTGAGAAAGGTGAAATTCCAAAAGGTTATCACATACATCATAAAGATGGCAATAGATTAAATAATGACATTGAAAACTTAGAATGTCTAAGTGGTAGTGAGCATTTGAGTATTCATGGAAATACAGAAGAAAGAAAAACAAGTTTAAGAGACGTTCAGCCATTAGGAATTGAAGCAGCAAAAGAATGGCATAAATCAGAAGAAGGCAGCAAATGGCATTCAGAACACGCAAAGAAAGCATTTGCAAACAAGCCTTTTAGGAAATTAACTTGTGGCTTTTGTAACAAAGAGTATGAAACGAATGCAATAGTGTCTAAGTTCTGCTCTAACAATTGCAAATCAGCTAATAGAAGAAAGGTATCAAAGGAGACAGGCTTAGATATGGAAGACAGAAAGTGTAAGACTTGTGATAATGTCTTCAATATCAACAAGTATTCATTGAGAGCATTATGTAGAGACTGTTACAATTATGGTTGTAATACAAAATACAAAAAAGACTAAACTAAAAAAGCCTACCATCATTGAGATAGTAGGCTTTTTTATTAATTATTGAATAATTTAATCAAGAACTCTCTTCCAATTTGAGTCCATTTCCTGTGGTAGACTACTCTTCCACTATCAAGAACCTCCTGCTTAATATCTACATAAGCCAAATCGCTATATTTAGAGTACAAAACCCAAGTTTCATTTTGCTTGTATTGGATACCTAAATCATGTAGCTTTTTATTTAATTCGTTGGCTGATTTAAAACCAAGTTCTTTGCTAATTTCAGTAGATGTGTAGGTCTTATTCACATGAGTCAGAATATCTACTGTTTTTTCAGCAAGCAATGCACGTTCAACTGCCTCTAATCTTGCCAATTCTGCTTTTGTAGCTATCTCAAGTATTTCAAGAGTAGTTAATTGTTTAGTTGATTGCAATTGCTTCTCACATTCAATAAAATACAACCTTGCTTGCTTGCCTTTTTCAGTTCTTTGAATCATAGATATTTCTTTAGCACAATCTAAAGTTAGGAAATAATTAGTTTTTGTTGTACCTCCTACACCATTTGAGTGCATAACATATTCGTTAATCGCCTCATAATCAACACTTTCTGAAAATCCATACTCAAACATACGTTTAGCCCATTGCGTAAAATGGTCTTCTGTTTCTAACCATTCATGCAACTCTCTTGCACTTACCACCTGCTTCCCATTTGCGTTAGTCGCCACTTTAATTAATTCTTGCATTTTATTTGTAAATAAAAAAACCGTTATAGGTTTTCTCGCTTCGAACAGGCACATTTAAAGCCCAGCGATAAACCTATAACGGTGAAATATCTTTAAAATGTTTTTTTGGCGTTCGAAACCGTATACAAATATAATACAGTTTGAGCAGAATCCAAAATATTAATCTTCAAAACTTGTTACTTTCGACATCTTTCTTTTGATTGGGTCATAATAGCCGTCCTCAATCAGATGAGATAAGGCTTTGATTTGACCAATTAGAATTGCTTCTTGAACGGTGATGTCATAAAACTGTGCATCTTTCTCAATGCCAATATGTTCTTCGATTAGCGAATCTCTGTATTGTTTCGCTTGTTGTTTGTCCATCATGTTATTATAGGATATTATTCTTTAAGTAAATTAAAATGTCTATTCTGTCTTTTTTCTCCAACACCATATTGAATAAAATATCCATCCTTTCCAAGAAAGAAGCTATTTGCTCTTCAAGACCTGCTGAGAATAATCTGTTTTCTTGAAACTCTATATTAAGACCTTGAGTTTCGGCGATGGCTTCTTTTCGTATCTTATCGTATATGACAGATTTCTCAATTAAATGACCCCAGTCGGAGTAAAGAAGGCAAAGTGGTTTGCAGGTGAAAGGATTGAAGAATTTCTTCTCTAAGGCAATATAAAACTCTTCGCTATCGTTTCCATTCTCCAGTTCCTTAACGAGGCTTATAAGTCCTTTTTCGACCCTTATAACATCCTTCTTTGCAAGGAAGCACTCTGCAAAATCTTCAACAAGAGCTTGTTCAGCATCCAGCATTTCATCGCTGGCAAAGCCCATGAATATCTCATTCGTTCTTCCCCAATGAATGTTGTCCTCTATAAAAGAAGTAAGAGAATCGACCGTCTTTTCGTAGTTACTTAGAATCATTTTAATCTATAGTTGCTTTTAAATTGATTTATTCTGCAAAGTTATTCTATTCAATTTACAAATGCAACATAAAACTGATTTTTATTTGTGATTTTTTTTATTTATATTTGTACATGGCATATAGAATATACATAGCTAACTTTGAAGTACAAGAACGTCTGATTGACGGATTTGACTCTATTAAGGTTCAAAAAGACCTCAAGGATGTATATTGGGGTTACTGGAACGAAGATGGATTTGGCTTTGGTACTGAAGGTGGGACTAAGGTAACTATCATGGACGAATTAGCCTCTGCCTATATTCGTAAAGTGTTTGAAAGAGACGGATTCTCTGCCAATATAGATGTCCAGATTATTAATGAAGAAACTGGACAAAAAGTTGACCTATTAATAGACTTTGCTGATTACGCCGAAGTTGACTGCTGTTTTGTTCAATGTTCTTTTGCACCAAAAGGTGGAGGAAGTTTATTGGCAAGTAGAGAAAAAGTAAACTATGCACTTCAATTAACAGAGGATATTCAAGTTCCAATTAGAGAGTTGCCAACACGAGCAAACTTTTCAATCCCACCAATAACCGTTAATGATTTAGCCTATAAAAGCCACTACATTCCTTTATTAGTTGGAGAAAATACTTTTGAAGGTGGAGAACGCAATAACGTCTTATATACTGAACAAAAAGAGTTTGCTACGTTTAGCGAATTAAACTGTATCAATATAGAAGGCTCTATAAAGCTAACTGTGAGTGCAGCCAATAGTGGTACATTTAAGTCATACTTGAAGGTTAATTCAACAGTATCTTTGATTGACACCTACCCTATTACGACCACACCTGTTGACCAAACAATTACGATTAGTAAACAAATAAATGTAAGTACTGGAGACAAGGTATATTTATATATTGAATCTCAAATAACTACTACATCTATTGAATTTCAATACGATGCATCATCAATTGGAATAAGTATTGAAAAGTGTTCAACTACTTCAATAGACTGGAGACCAGTAAAAGCAATAAGTGTAAGAAATGCTTTTGCTACAATAATTAGAAACGCAACTAATCAAACATCATCGCTTGTTGAATACATATTTGATAGTTGTGATTTTGATGGATATTTGACAAATAACGATGGTTTACAGAACATAAAAAGCACAATAAACGTAACACTATTGAAACTATTTGAAGAGCTTAACAACAAGTTTCCTGCTTCAATAGACATCATTGGGAATAGTGTTCGTGTTATATCAAGATGTGATTTTTTAAGTTTCCAAACACCATATAGAATAGAGCCAAGTGATGTGACCAGAGAAGTAAATACACAATTACTATACTCGGATGTAAAGGTTGGATATAATAACTGGAAGGCAGAAGGCAAGTTTGGCTCTTTAGAATATAATTCAGCAAGAGATTATCAAACGGCATTTACCATCTCGTCAAGCTCTCTATCTTTACTGAATGATTGGAGCAGTTCATCTTCTATCATCTCGGAACAAATTGAAAAGAAGAAAGAAAAGGAGGAGATTCACTGGATAATCGTAAAAGATGCAGTTGCTGGAGTTAAATTCGCCGAAACAGATGAATATATTGACGCAAATGTCTATCAGAATGACCGTGCCATTAACCTGAGAATTACTCCTACACGCAATTTATACAGATGGAGGAAGTTTATATTGTCTGATTTAAGGTTCGCTGGTGGTAGTGGAAACTACAACTTCTCATCGACTGACTCATTAAGTTGCGGATGTACAAATGAGCCATCAGAAGTAGATGAAAATCAAGACATAAATAGTGAATCAATACTTGGAAAGTTTGTTTATAATATAGAACTTGATACTTGCGGAATTGACATTGCAAAGCTAAAAGGGGCAATAACTTTTGATTATTGCGGAAAAGAAGTTAAGGCATTTGTCAAATCAGTAGAATATTCGATTTCACAAACCAAGAGCGAAATAATCACAGTCAGAGCATACGAATTAACATGAAACTATATTACATCAGTTGCACTTTACCTTATAATGTAACCATTTTTTATCACTATGTTTGATTTCTCAGTAAAACAGATGGGATTCTCATCTGACATTAATGACCCAAAAGATTTAACGCCAATCAATATTCCCATTGGCGAGTTATGGTCATTGAGCGTCCCTAAAACTGCTTTAGGTTGTGACAAATTAAAGGTTATGACGATAAAGAATACTTCTACTGTAATAGATGAAGGCTGCGAATGCGAGATAGAAATAAATACCGTAATGAGCAAATCTTGTCTGTATCATATTCCTAACGACAACAAGGCTTATCTAAATATTGCAATAAACGACAAGAATAATATCCCTCGATTTGATATAGTAGTAGATGAGAATGAAATATTTGAGTTTGAAGGTGGAAGTTATGACGAGCTTTTGACCTTGATTGAATATATGGATTTGGGAATAGACGAATTGGGCTATGGCATTAGATTATATTTTGACAGAAAGTATAACGGAATGCAAGCCACAATAACAAGAACAGACCAAGTATATTTACTATCAGACAAGTTTTGCTTAAACTTTTCTAAGTATGTAGGATTGACTTTCGGAATGTGTGAGATAGGCTGTTATAGATTAGCTTTTGTAAAAACAGATTTAACTGTTATAGCGATGTCTAATCAATTCAATGTAATAAAAAAGCCTGAAAATGGCACTCAAGTAGTTGAATATTACAAAGACAATATTTACCACCGCCACAGGATTAAAATGGCATTAAGCTCTCCAAAATTCCCAACGGAAGAAGAGCAAAAGATATTATCTAATGGTGATATATCTATCTCAAATGTAATCATAAGAACTCAAAGAGACTTTGCTACTTCAGCATTAACACAGAAACAACATTTAGAACTTATATCAGTATTTAAGAATGAATTTAAGGTAAATGGAAGTAAGGCACTTTTAGTTGGTTCTTATAGTAATGAACAAGAAGATATGCGAGGGAAGACAATTGGAACTGGAACGCTTAATTTTAAAGACGAGTCTATTATAAACCTTGATTCTTGTACTAACGCTTGTACAACAGGAAGTACATTTAGATTTGAAGTGTATGAAACTGAAAGGGTTGGAAGTGTAATGGGTTGAAATTACGGCTAAGGAATTAATCCCTTAGCCATTATTTTTTTCACTAAACCTTCTCGCAGACTATTTGAGCCAATGTATGCGAATAGAATATCAATATACCTTTTCCCCATATCATAGGCATCTTGTCTTAAGACCTTCTCTATCTGAGTTCTTGATAATACAACATTCAAATCTTCTTCAATAATATCTATTAGGTCTAGTATTTTGCTCATTCTTCTATGTAGTAAAGTTCTTGTAAATAATTCTCGTTGATAAAGTTGAATAACTTTTTACCTTCTTCAGAGTTTGGGTCAAAGTCAGTGACTACCATCTTTTTCTTATCATCTGCCAGTCTTAGCAAATCTGCATAAGTTATCTTCATTGTCTTCTCTCCTTTATTATAGAAGTCAGCAACTAACTCATATTCTAAATAGACAAAGCACTCCTTAATCAAGTACTTGCCGTAGTCCATAATATCTTTATTAAAGAGAAATAAGTCAAAAGTACTTACTTTATCTTCTAAAGATACTTGTAGGTAAGGATTGCCATTCTTTGACATTTTTTCCTTACACTCACTGACTACGGCAAAGGTGCATCCGTATTTCTGAGTAAAAACATCTCTTAGATTCTTATATCTTGGGTATGAATATCTAATTTCCATTATCTAATTTCCATTATCTAATTTCTTAAAAATTGCTCTAAGTCTGGTTTAACATATAAATGAGATTTTAGTACTTTGCCCAATGGTCTTTGAGCATCATAAATACCTTGACCATTAATAATAGGCTTGCCATTCTCATCGAGTTTTGACATATTTGAAAAATGAACTTCATTAAACATTGGAATGAAAACCTCTTCTAAGCCATGCTTTCTTATACTGCCTAGTAGAATATACATTTGGTCGACCAAAGCATCTGCTATGCCTACTAAATCACCTGTAAGAGAGGCTTCGAGATACTCTTCGTTTTCCTCTTTCATTAGATTATACCTTAAATTGCACTCTTCTTCATTCAGTTCAGAAGGGAAAGCTGCTTCTTTTATTCCGAATGCCTCAGCAAACTCACCTACTTTTTCAATTTGTTCTTTCATTATTCGTCTTTTAAAGTTATACCTATTTTTAACATTTCATTAAAAGTATTCAATAGGTGGGTATCTAAATCTTTTAACATTTCTAAATCTTTATTTTGCTTTACTACAAAGTAGTCATTGATACTCATTGTCATTGCAGCCGCAGGATTAAATTCCCTTAAAACCTCTTTGGCACTTTTACTTGGTCTTCCATAGGCTTTTTTTACTTGTACAGGAGTACTTCCAGTAACTTGTTTGCAATTATCAATATTATATTTAATTACATCACTAACAGCCCCCTCTTCATACTTTTTAGTGTTGACTAATTTACTATTTTCTAATTGAACTTCTCTTTTCCCATTTTCAATCAATAATTGTGGTGAGAGAAAACTTGATAACGAATATCCGCCAGTTTCTCTAATAGATGGTAATACATCTGACGACAACCATTCTCTTAATCTATCTCCAAATTTTGTTTGGCAATTTAAAGCCATTTTCCAAAACCCACTTTCATATACTAACGTAATTCTCGCACTCCTCTTAGCAACTAAATTTAATTCTTCAAGTTGTTGCCACAATTCTTTTGACTGAGCCTTTCTTTCAAGAACTATGTAATCTTTGCCTTCAATTAGTTTAGCATCTTTTCTTACTTGTGCAAAATTGACATGCTCCGTAATGCGTAGGATGTCAGTAGAGGCAAAAACGAATCTATCATTGAACTTTAAAGACTTAATTTTAGTCAAACTTGTGTTTTCCAAAAATGGAACGGCTAATTTTTCTGTTTCTAACATGATGTATTTTGGTTTATTAAAAATCAAATATACAACATTTATTCAAAATAAGCAAATGTCAATTCAATTATTATTGAATTTTTTATAATTTTTTTTCTAAGTAATTAAAATATGATTGTATTATAATAGGTTTTGAGAAACTTCTTTTTCTAAGTAATTATAATTGGTAGTTACCTGCTATGCTGTGACAGCAACTCCGACAATTCACGAAGCTGGTTAGCGTGTTCAGGTTTTAATATAAATTCCTCCCATTGTCCGTATCTGCATTTATAACCAAATATGTATTTTAAACCAGCTTTCAATCTTCTCCAAAAGCCGTGTTTTACCAAATGAATATGGCAGTAGGTTAAGTTATCCTCATTGTCGTGTTCAATTATAATTTGGTGTTCACGGCTACTGCAATCGCAAATAAGCACAGCAGGTAACACGGGTTTGGCAAAATTGCCGTTTTGTTCTTCTATCAACATTCGTTTTTAATTTTAAACATTTGTACTTCTATTTAGCTTTTCGGTTCGGCAACTTAGCCAAGCCCGAAAACGTTAAAATCATTTTTTTCTATCAAACCAATAATTATAATCAGGCAAATTCACAAAATTGACATAGTACGCATTTCGGGCTATGTCAATTCCAATCAAACATTAAAGGATTAATACTAAAACCATCTTCTCTATAATTAAAAAACATACAACCACTTTGCCCTCTCTTGAAATTTGTCTGCACCCATTCCGAAGAAGGAGAAAACGCGGGGTAATTAAAGTAATTGAATCTATCAGAACTTGAGCCATCGAATAACCAAATATGACTGTCTCCTTTAGAAAACTCTATTTTGACATTAGGTTTATGTAAGCCATTGATGTCAATATAGTTAGAAATCTTTTCCTTTTGAACAGCATCTAAAAATGGCTTAAAACCAAATCTTAAATTCTTAGAATCCTTGCCGTGAGTCAGGACGAAAGTATAATTTCCAACTGAGTACGAATCAATAAACTTTCTAAAATTATGAACCTCTATTCCGTAAACCTTCTCGCAATAAGTCTTCAAAGCAGAGTTTACTATATAGTCAAATGATGAGGAATGGTTCGATTCACACACATTATGAATCACAATTTTAGCATAAATTTGTGACAACATATCGACCATTTGTCTTTTAAATTCAAAGCCTACATCAAATGCTTTCTGATTATCCATATTCTGAGGTAGGTCATGCTCTCTTCTCACAGTCTTGGCATCGAATCCATCAAAAAAGTCTCCTAAATCATCAATATAAAGAGTATCTGAGGCTTGAAATCTAATTACATGAGCAACCATTTGGTTTAGTCTCATCATTAACTGCTCCTCATTCCAAACACCACCATATAAACTATAGCCATCCTTGTTAGGAGTCATTGCTACGTGAGTATCTGTATAAACCAATCTGTCAAAAGAGCCATATTGCTCAACTTCTTTCTTTGGTAAATCTACCGTTGGTAAATCTACCTTTTCTATCTTTTGGCTGAATTTTTCTAAGAACTTGCCTAAAATATCTTCAGTGTCTTTTTCTTCTGCCTTTTTATAGTATGGATTCTTAACCCTAACTGAAACACTTTTATTTTTCAGCCACATAAAGTCAGAATCTTTTACTGACACGCCCATAGAATCACAGGCATCTTTTATTCCATCTGATTTATCATCTCTTAATCCTCTATATTCAAAAAGCCGTTCTTGTAGTTCTGTGGTGAGTCGGTATCTGTTTCTATCGTTACCTTGTTTCAAGCCTAAATAATCAATTTCTTCTGTTGTTAAGACAAATTTTTGATTCAACATTGCTTTTTATTTATTTTGTGTGTATATTTAATGTAAAAA
>Ga0209246_10000411_pt1 | contig 18367 bp, 14 predicted proteins | sample LauGreSpBDMM15SN_2_FD_187560 | JGI IMG/M metagenome (GOLD analysis project Ga0209246, IMG submission 187560) | Freshwater lake microbial communities from Lake Michigan, USA - Sp13.BD.MM15.SN (SPAdes) (version 2) | ecosystem: Environmental > Aquatic > Freshwater > Lake | place: Lake Michigan...
TTTAGTTAACTGACGTACAGTGTGCAGCTCAATGGTCAATGTGTCGATAACTTTTACATAATAGACTTGGCGATTGACCATCCCAGGAATTGGATCGTTGCCATTTTCTAAATAAGTTACCCTGTTAGCGTTTGATAATCCATGTTCAGTATCAAAGGTGATGGTATTGTTTGCTACGTTGATTGCAAACTCGGGAGTAAACATGAGTTGTCTACTAGGTGGGGTAACTTCAACAAAGTTTACTTTAAAAATCTTATTACGGACCATGCTGTCAGTATCTGCTGTAAACACTAGACGCATTCCATCAGCTAAATCAATACCATCTACGTTATATCCAAGACTTCCTTCTACAGTACTAAATGCATCCGTGGTAAATGTGTCGATGACATCAATATTTTTCTTAGCAGTAATACCGGAGTTAAACAGTTTTATACCTGCTACAAACTCAATAATGGGTCGTGTAGCTCGTTGAGCCTGACCTAAATCAGCTTCAACGCCATTGGCATTGGCACTGGCTACAATAACATCTTTATGGAACCAACGATTGTATCGACTCCATGGATTTCTATCTGCACTGGCTCGGTTAATAGTAACGTAATCTTTTCTACTAGGTAATGTACTTGCATCACCAAATGGCAATTGATCAAAAGGTGAGTCATCAAACAATATGTTTGTTTCTACATTGTAAGATGTTCTAACTTCTAAGTCTTTATTGCTTACTAATCGAATAGCAGTACCCACGCCTTCAACGTACCAAAAGCCTTCGCCGTATTCTGCAGGGGTGACTTGTCCGCCAAAGTTCAACTTCATGCCGTTGCTTAGGCTAAGACCTTTGCTAGTTCCGTTAGGAATAACATAATCTTTCTTCCCTAATAAGTCTGCGGCAAGATCAATAGCTGTGTTTTCATCAATATCTAACACAGTTAGTACACCGCCAGTATCTACGGCATTTTCACTAACATAAAATAGAACATCGGGACTGTTCATAGGAACAGTAAATGTAATCTTGCCTTTTTCTATAGCAAATGCATCAATCCCGTCAGTATATCTATCTAGGTTACCTGATACTCTACGAGTTTTAATACTAAAAGGATGGCCGGGAGCGTCAATATCAAACACATACGTTTGACCTCTGTATAGTTTAAGAGAAGGATTTCGAGTTAATCCGTTAGGAGTGAATAGATACGCAACGTTGTCTTCTTCGTCTACACCCTTAACTGTGTAGGTACTTTGAATCGCTAGTTGTTGTCCTAATACAGTGATAGAGTTAGGACCAAATGGTAACCAATAGTATTGCTGATAGTTAACAAACTTGTCCCATTCGATCTGCGGATTCCAACTATAGAACTCTTGTTTATTCACGCGGCTGTGATTAACTGCATTACCATCAAACACACCCACGTGGTTGATGTGATCAATATAATCTTTAAAGAAGTTGGTATTTCCTAAGTAATCTTGGATAACTGCGGCAGGCTCAAACTGATAATCTTGACGAGTTTTGTCGGCGGCCTGCAAGAAAATATCAGAACTAGTCACTGCCTTTGCAGTTTGTCTTCCAATATATCCGTTAAGTTTCTTAACCGTGCCAGGTTGTGTCAGTTGGTCAAGTGTGGCTTGTAAGAACTTCTTATTACTTTTAGTTCTGTAAAATCTAGGTAATAGATCTGAGGTGGTTCGCTTATCTACGTTTGATGTAGGAACCTTAGGCTCGTTTTGATCTTTGCTATACGCCATTATTTGTTCTCCGAACTGGTTATGGATTGTTGGCTGATGGCAGTTAGGTCTTTTGCTAGTGAGCCTGCACTTCTAATCTTACTAGCAGTGATAGCAGTTATAATTTCAATATCATCAACTGTACAACCGTTGACAAATAACTGATCTTTTTCGGATCGTATTTCGTATAAGCTGCCAAATGACAGCTCACTTTGTTTAGGAACAATGATGAAGTTAACAATATTAGGACTTAATCTATTCATTACATAGGCAGCAAGTTCACTAAAGTAGAAGTTATCTCCAAACTCCCAGTTCTCTAATGCAAAAAACTCAGAGATTGCAGAAAGAACTCGGGTCTTAATATCATTATCACTAATAACTACTTCGCTATTCTTAACTACTTTAAAAGTTGCCTGTACGTCAGAACTTGCTCTACTGCCAAACAGTACCTTGTATTTAACAGGGTGATAAATCACCTCATCACTAATAGATTTAATCTTGTTTAAATCAGGACTTAGCAGGTTGTATAGAAAATCGCTGCTCGGTGGCAACGGTTGGTTAGTCAATGAACCAGTTAACCATTGTCTATAGTTAACGTCATACTGTTTTGTCAATACAAACACATCAATCAAGTTTGTTAAGCCTGGATCAATACGGCTTTCATAGTCAGCATTGTGGATATATTGGAACTTGATGTTATCTCGGCCCACAAATACTTTGTAATCTAAACTAGGAACAAACTCAGCAGCTATCTTGTCTAACTTCTTAACTGTTTTTGTATCAACAAAGTAGAAATACTGACCGTCAACATAGTTTGCTAAGTTGATTATCTGTTGCGAGTTTGCAATAAAAACTGTATTGTTGTCATTTGACACATATCGATAGTCTTCTTGCCCTTGTGTTAGTTCGTATTTTTCTAAAACAATAAACTTAGCATTGACATTAGTATCAGGAGCCACTAGTTGTTCAAATAATGTTGGGTCATCAACAATACCATCATCGTCGCTGTCATTAAATGTTATTTCAACTTTCTTAGAATCAACATAACCGTCAAGACCTTTGAACTCTTCGGTTATTTCCCAGTCACGGTCATAGGTAAATGCACTGATCCCGTCGGGTACAGTGTTAACACTCAACACTTTGATAACATCTTTTACCACTGTATTGTTACGTGTGTCGTATATCTTGTCGCTTGAATCAAAGAAGAATCGAACTTGTTGTGCGCTTTCAAATATGTATCTAGTTAGACGACTAGTTACTGTGTAGTATTCAGTATCTGTTGTGAACAACAATACCCAACTGCTGTCAACTTTCTGATTAGTAACATCACCCTGACGTCCTAGGCTGAATACGTCGGCAGTGTTTATGTTACTCTCAGTAATAACTTTCCAAGTGCGTGTTTCAATGTCGTATCGAAGACCAAATGGTTTGTTTCCAAATATTAAATCAACCATGTTGGCAACAACACTAGATTCAATAGTTGTTCTCCATGCTGGGATGATTTCACTAATCTTTGGAGCTGTTAATGGGTTATCATCGTATGGATTAGGGATAATGTCATTCAACACAATCGGTCCTGATCCGTCTAATAATACACCGGTGCCGTTATTAGTACCGTCGCCTGATATACTAACTACTTTTGCCCATACTGATAGTGTTGCACCTGCAGGCAATGATACAGATATAGGCATTAGTTTGTTGTTGTTGTTTCGATCAAAGTAATAACCGGTTGGGGGCACAAACTTTATCAATGCACCGACTGTGCAAAATCTCAATATTGTACTTGTATAACTAGCTACTCGTTGTTTTGTACCCGATACTTCGTCTTCTAAATATCCTGTACTTTGATTTGTATCAATAGTTCTGTTAAACCATTTTACATCTAATAAAGACACCGGAACTTTTTCAAAGTTGGCATAATAAAAGTTTTTTAAGTTTGCTGATTCTAATACAGTGTCAATTTCATTGTAGATAACAGCTTCAATATCTGTTCTAGAAAAATAATTAAATCTAAAACTGTCAGTATATGTCTGTCTATACAGTACTCCGTCGTCAGCAAATAGATTAGTCTTACTGTACTTGCCTGTTGGATCAACTAGATCAAAATAACGGCTAATGCCGCTGCTGCTTCTGTTGACTGCTTTAACTTTTACCACTTGTTGATTAACACTCAGCGGACTAATATTGTAGTCTTCGGCAGTAATCATTCTATTCTGAGTATAATAAGTTGCAGGTGCTCGAGCTTTAATACTATCATTCGATTCTGTAGGGCTAGAGTTAGCTACAGAACTTTGTAAACTCATAGTTACGGTTAGGGTTTCAACTTGCCCAACGTTGCTAAAGTATGGAATGTCGATTGAAATGTTCTTAATATCTTTAGGATTGATTGTATAGCTTAATCCGTTGCTTACTCTATAGTAAGTACGAAACGTACCTTGCGGTAAGTTTCCAAATACTCCGTCGCTGAATACTAGACTAATCTTGTCGCTAGCTCGAGTAACTACACCATAGATGTTACGAATACTTTTATTCAAGCTGTTATAGATGATGTTGTTACCTTCAAAGCTAGGAACCGGTGCCCAATACTCACTTTCTGTTCCGTTTTGATTTAATCTATACAACCAAACGTCTTTGTTATTAATGTTTACTGCATCTAAGTCAACTGTCTCGTCTGTTGCAGGTTGATCTAGTGTAAAACTACCTTGATTTAATGTACCCTGACGGAAGTGTAAAAAGAATCCTGTATTGCTACTGCCGTTGCCGCGGCCATCATCTCTATAGATAAAACTTAATCTGTTGCCAATGCTTGGCGGCTCTTCGTATATTTCTTCTGCTCCGCTGAATGCTGTAGACACAATCTCAAAGTTCATTGCTCTACCGTCAACTGCCTTGTTAAAAGCATAGACTGGTACGTCAGTATTTGCACTTTGAAAACGATATTGTTCACTAGGGATGCCGTAGATGCTGGCTTTGCTGTCGGGATTGCCAAACTGTCTGCTAGATGGCATCGCACCATTTAGTACTTTGATAAACTGATCATACCAGTTTGCGTTGGCTGGGTCGTTCCAACTGATAACTTGTCCTGAAAGATTGCGACCATTGCTGTCGTATACTGTTTGAGAAGTGGAAACAGCCGTAAACTTTAGCAATCCACTGGCGGCAATGTTACGCTTAGACTTGTAGCTTAGTAATCGTGCAAGACGCAGTACCGATTCACGGCGTTCTGCTAGCTCTAAAAAGTTTTCACGAGCATTTAGGTCAACGCGGAAAGCTATGCTTTGGCCCAGGAACGCAATAAGGTCAATCAGGGCAAGGTATTCGCTTGATTCAATGTAATCGTTAAAGTCTTCAGGATAATTCTCTCTAATGTAGTTGATCATAACGCGACGAAGATTTTCAAAGTCGTAACTTTGGAAGTCTGCATTACGGAAGCTCTGGTAAATCCTTTTCCAGTCTTCTGCTACTAAAAGCCTATTTTGTCTATCGGTTGCTGACATATCTGTTTCCCATTATACAGATATTTATCGTAGTTTATTATCAGAGTGTTTAATTGGTAAGGCCGTTATCCTGATCAAATTTAAACTGTATTGCTTCTTGAATGTTGTAAGGCAAATAAGTCAACATACATTCTATCTGTATTCCACTTTCGTAGCTGGTTACAGTTACGTTTTGTGCAGATACTCTGGGATCATAGTTGATAATGTCTTCTACGTTTTTAATAATGACTTGTTTGATTTCTTCAGTGAGTGGTTCAAACAAAATATCCCAAATAATAGTGCCAAACGTTGGGTTTTCTAGACGCTCGCCCTGACGTATATGAAAGTGATTGATGATGTCTTGCTTGATAAGAGCAAGATCGTACAGCGCAAAACTCTTAGTGTCTCCACTAACCGTGCTGAATCCTTTGTACGTTTTAGATCCCGGAGTACTAGTATTAGTAGTTGCAGGACTTTTTAACACTACCTTATTATAAAGTTTTTGATTTGCTGACATATGTATATTTACTCTTCCGATTCTTCTTGTGCAGGTGCGCCAACTTTAGCAAATGTATCTGTTATTGTCGAATAAACAGTCCACGATTCAGGTACAGCAATGTCACTGCCTGCTTCCCGGTCTGTCATTTCAGGTTTAAAACTTAACGGATCTAAGTTTTCATGATGCGGCCATGGTTCGTGGCTTGGAATACGCAGCATAATACTGTCTATTGTGCTTTCAGTTTCGTCTGGGTTGGCAAAAGTAGGTAATACTTCGGGCGGAGTTGCTGCTTCAGCTGCGGCTGCATCGGGGCCGTTCATGTGGATTTGACTAGCAGACTCTGTATGATTGCCGCCGCTCTTGATGTCAGTGTTGCCGCTGGCGGTAAGTTTGTTGCCGCCGCCTGTACTAAGATCAAAGTTGCCAGCGGTGGTGATTTTATTATTGCCACCTACTGTTATTCCTATATTACCGTCAATAGCTACGCTTTTGTTGCCAGTAACTAATAAGTTTAAGTCGCCGCCAACTTCAGTTTGATGCCGTTCTGCAACTTTTAAGTTAAAGTTTCGACCAGCTTCCATGTTGATGTCTCGATCAGCAAAGAAGTTAAAATCTTGTTTAGTATGTATGCTGATGCTGTCTTCTGCATAGATATCAATCTTACCGTCGCTACTGAGTTCAATCCATGCAGTGCCTCTTGAGTTTCCAATGTAGATTAGATCCTCACTGTTATGCATTAATATTTGATGGCCTGTTCTAGTACGAATCCTAACTAGTTCGTTATGCGGTATTTCAGGTAAGCCATCATCTTCTGCTTGTTCAACAGCAGCATAGTCAGGCGGTCCTTCACTTGCAGTTGTTCTTCTAAGAAACTTGTCGTCACCATCGTCCATTACAAATGATGTACCTCCAAGTCTGCTAACAAATGCTCCAGCAATCTTGTGTTCAAACTTACCTACTCTGCCTTTTCTAGCATTAGGACGCTTGTCTATAGGACCGGGAGTACTAATACCAAATACTGCACTAGGTATTTCTCTTCGAGCACTAGATGTAGTAATGCCACGGATGTCGTCTTTAAGCAGGCCTTGGTCCGTTAATGTTGTCTGTAGCGGGCTTGCGGGTTTAGGAATCTTTGTAGGATCAGTTGTAGATGCCTGTGTTGATTTATTATACTCCGCAACTGGTACACGTTCTTCTTCGCCATCAATGTGAAACGATGTTGCAGCGTGTCCCGGAACTTGAAAGTTCATAGACTCGTCAGGAACACAGCCAATCCAATAACCTTTTCTTGGATCGCCATCAATGAACACAACCATAACTATGGTACCTACATCGGGAGGTATCATCCACATGCCGTAACTTTTTTGTGTACTGCCGTAGTCATCTTCTTCGCCTACATACTCTACACTAGTTTGGCCAGCAAACGGGCTTAGATATTTTACTTGGTGCAGTTGTCCTTCTTTACTGTCGTCGTTACCTACTTCGTGCAACATCTGCACTTCTAGTAATCCCATGTACGTGGGATCTAAGTGGCTGACAATCTTAGCCAAATAAGGGCCGGGGCTTGTCTTTTCACTACCGCCTGCTGATCTTGTTTCTTCTGCCATACTCTACCTTATTCTACTCCGGGGGTTGATGTGATGCCGCCTTCGTTGTTAGTTACCAATGTTGATCCGTCGTCAAATGTTTGTATGCTTGATCCGTCGTCGAACACTTGAGTTGTTGGGTCAACAATCGCTGGTCCTGGATCAAATGCAAGTCTAGGTGGCTTAGTGCTTTCAACTTCTTGGCCTTTCAATCTAACCATTTTTAAAACTTGTGTAAACTTGCCGCGTTGAAATGTTGAGTCAACTGTTAGCACTTTGTAGATGCCGCTGAACTGTGATATGCTAGTGCTGGTAAAATCATAAAGACCAGTACCTTGATTAATGTCAACCGGCGTTCTAAAGTTTAAGTTAATATGCACTTCGCCTGACTGCCAATCCATTGCACCGTCACTGTTTATGTAAGGGTTGTCAGTTGCCACTGCACTGTAGTTTCCAACTCCGCTGTCTCCTAGATAGTAAGGATCACCTAAAATAGTCAAGTCTAACGAAATCATATCAACGCCTGATGTAACAGCATCGTGAAACTGTCTAGCAGCAATGCTAGCATTGTCATCTAGGCCGCCGCCGCCTTTGTATGCTGTACTGGTTAATACACCGTCTTTCAATACAGTAGTTGGTATTTGACCTTTTGCAGGCGCTTGGCCGTCTACTGGTGCAGTACTTTCGTCACCGCTGGTAGCGCCAGATGCTTGTTCTTGTATTTTTGCGTCACCTGTGTTTTTGCCGCCGTCACTGTTCATAGCAGTATAAAAACCTGCGTTAAAAGAAATATCCCAATCAATAATATCAACGTTCTTACCTGTGTAGATGTAGTTGTATTCTTTAATAACTTTCTTTTTAATCTCTTCAGTACCTGGGTTTGGCGTGTTGGGTGGTAAGAACACACTAGCTGATACATAGTAAGGAACTACTCTGTAAACTACCAACTTAGGCTTAACACCTGTCTTGGCAATGTTAGCGTCTGTTGGAATATAATAGAGATGCGTTTCAACACGCCACCATTGTACCATTCCTCTGTCGGGTGTAATCTGACTAAGAGCAGAACGGCCGTATTCACTCATTAAAATAACTTGATTGATTGCATTGATAACATCACTACCCTGTGCAAACTTAAACTCGCCCTGGTTAGGATTTATTGTTATTCCTCCACGAACATATGTTCCAGTCTTCTCATCGTATGACAAGTTGTCTTTAGCGAACGGAGTTGACCCTTTGTTATAAAGGTTAAAACCCATGGTACTGTTGCCAATATCATTCATAGTGCCTTCAACTTGTACTTGAGTTTTGTTAACACTGCTTTCTACAACACCTAACTTTTTAAACAAGTCCCTGTCGGCGCCCGAAGCATTTGGATTAACTGTTGCAGACGTATCGCTTTCTTCATAGGGGTCGCCGTAGTAGTCTCCAGTTTTTAAATCTTTAGGAAAACTAATCAATATTTGATCAGCTACGTTAACGTCTTTTCGTTTAACTGCTTCTTGTAAACGATCATTTAGTACACGTTGTAAACTCTTCTCACCTGTTTGTAACATCTCTTTAACTGATTGCCCGCTAATAGATACGTCAGTTTTTAGTTGCGAGTATGTTGTTGAATAGGCTTTTTCGTTAAACGGATATGCTTCGATTGTGTATTCAGATCCCTTGCCAGTGACTTTCATATCAAGTGTCATCAACTTCAAAGGAAAATATTTTGTTGTCTTGTCTATCTGCACGTTTTGCATGTTTGCATCGATGTGACCTTTAAACTCTAATGTCATTAATAACGGCATGTCAAGGTAGTTTTTATGTCCTGCTGTCAATGCACTAGCTTGTAATACTTCAAAGAACAATCCCATACTCATAGGTTCTATAATTTTAAAAGTAAATCCCGTAGCATTGGTATTGCCTGACTTTTTATCAAATCCAATACTACTCGAAATACGCAAGTCTTCAATAAAAAACTCAAAACTACCTGTGGGATTAAAACTAGTTTTGTAAGGTGTAGGAACTCTATCGCCGGGACTGCCGCTGGCGCTTTTTAAAATTAACGGACCAAGAATGCCTTTGCGATAAGTTTCGTTGGGGAAGTTAATCTGTGCATCATCCAACACACTCAGTGTAAACAAGTAGTTTACAGAACTGTAATAGTGTAAAATATTAGGAACTGTTCCTGTAATCCCAGATGATGTCTTTGTTATAGATGATGCTAGATTGTCTGCTAGGTTGCCGGGGCCAGCAAGAGCAGCTCGCGCATTATCTAGTGCAGACTCTATTTGTGCTGCGCCGGGGATTGCACTAGTAATATTACTAATGTTGATGCCAAGACCCGAGGTAACTGCATCTTTAGCTTTGCTCAACATTGAGCTTGCTTGATTTAGGCCTTTGGCTAGTCCTGTGTCGCTTAGTGCTTTCTTAGCAGCATTGCTAATGGCAGTTGCACCCTTGTCGAGATCGAATCCGAATCCCATATTATAGTCCCAATACTTTAAACAAACCTGATCTCTTTGGAATAAAGATTTGAGTTCCTGGAATAAAATCGTAGATTGGATCTTGTATCACATCAAGATTGCGTTGCGTAAACACCCACCACAGCTTAGAAGTTCCATATAGGTCATAAGACAACAAGTCTGGTCTATAGGTATACTGCGGTTCAATAGTATAGAGAAAATCATCTGCTTCTGCGGCCACTGGTCTAATGCTCAGCGGGTTTAGATAGTTCTGAGTGAGCTGCGTTTTAAACCAAGGGCTAGTGTTGGAGTACGTTGCCATTAAATGTAACCTCCAGATACATATTCACCTGCAACAAACTTTTGCAAACTAAATGTTTTCATATTTTGTCTACTGTATATTGGTTGCACTGTGATACTTATCGAGCTCTTTGTTGGAACCCAGCTGTTACCGGATGTAGCAAATGCGCCACCGCCTGATACAGTCGATACAGGACCTAACATCTTGCTGACGCTAGCAACAGCTCCTCCGATAGCTCCAATAGCTCCTAATGCATTGGCAATTTTATTAGCCCCTAATGCTCCAGCAAGGCCGGCAAAGCCTATGGCAGAACCTGCTAGGCCTGCAAGAGATGCAGCAGGACCTCCGCCGCCTCCAGATGCAACATTACCTGCTACAGCTACGCTGGTATTAATATAGTTTGCGTCTTGCGGTAGATTAACTGAAAAACTTTTTACAACTACCGGTACGTTTTTAAACACATAATCACCATAGCCGTTCAATGTAAGTATAGGTGGTGGGTTACCTGTTAAGTCGCCTTCACCGGTAAACATTTTAGTTGCACTTCGAAGCATATGCACTGCTGCTAACCAATAAAGTGCCTGGGCGCCGTCCTCAACGTTGAACGGTGCTTCTATTTGTATGTCACTTGCTCTGCTGTTTTGGTAATAGATAAAGCCGTAGTTTTGGTGTGTTAACGGTTGTTCTTCATAACTGGCAGTACTGGAAATGGTAATGCTGGGAGTATAGGGGAATATTAATCCGCCGGCTTGTACCAACGGTGCCAATACTGGACTACTAGAGAACGAAGACGGTATACTAAGGCGTACCCGCCAATCGCTAGACGCATCATTTCCACCAAACGACGCAGTTGCGCCCAACATACCAACGCCTGCTTCGCCACCTTTTGGAAGGTTTAAACTTCGTAATGAGGAGATCAGTGCCGCTGGATTAGATAAATTATTAAGCGCACCGGCTAACTTGGATGCTGTACCAAATGCTCCGGTCACTGCGCTAAACGCTCCGCCGACTGATTTAGATATTGTGTTTAAACCCGAACCGAGATCAAATGCCATCAGTTTCTCCTTTTTGTCTATTATTTAGTTGACAAAATAAACCGCGTAGTTTATAATAGTAAAGAACATAGGAATCATATGAAAGTAAACTATCTAAACAACAAAGATTTGTTAGACGAGATTCACAAGAGTAAAAATACATTTTGTACATTTACCAAACCAGAGTATCATCGGTACGATCTTATTTTACCAAATGTAGATAAAATCAACATACGTACAATAGCCGAAGCTAAAAGAGCACAGGCAAAACGTATGAGCCAACAGGCATACGAAGCTAAGAAATCGGCAGGCATTAAGGTAAAACAAGCTGAATGCGAAGTGGACTATAAGAAGATTGGCAAAGGCGATGTAGTGTTTCGAATCATGACTTTTGATCATATTCCACTTAACAGTACACGCAAGAAAAATCCTAAAAGCCTTGCTGATCATAGAGATAAAGTTAACTTTCCACCATTCCAACATTGGAAGTTTGATGAAAATGACATACTGGTATGTGTGGGTAAAAGTCATTGGAAGGGCGATTTAGAAAAGGGCAAGTTCAATAAAGACCACGGGCAAATCACAAATACGCTGGCTCGTATGTACATTAAACTGTGTGAACGCTATGCTACTCGCGGCAACGTTCGCGGCTATACCTACAACGATGAAATGAAGGGACAAGCCATTTTACAGCTAACACAGATTGGTTTACAGTTTGATGAGAGTAAATCAGATAACCCGTTTGCTTACTTTACTGCTGCCGTTACCAACAGCTTTGTTCGTATTATTAACTTGGAAAAACGAAATCAAAACATTCGCGACGACTTGTTAGAAATAAACGGAATGAATCCTAGCTACACTAGAACCGGTGCCGGAGATCATGCACACGCTATGAAACGTTTTGAAGCAAATGAGGATTGACCTTTTGCTAAAAAACCTTTATACTATAGCATTGGAGACAGATATTGAGTAATTTATTTAAAAAAGTAGCCTGCTTTACGGATATTCACTTTGGATTAAAATCAAATAGTAGTGTCCACAATCAAGACTGTGACGAGTTTGTAGATTGGTATATTGCCAAAGCAAAGGAGGAAGGATGTGATACAGGTATCTTTATGGGTGATTGGCATCATAACCGCAATAGCCTTAATATCACTACAATGGATTATAGCTTGCGGGCCCTGGAAAAGTTGGGGCAGGCGTTTGATCAGTTCTATTTCTTTCCTGGTAACCATGATCTTTATTACAAAGACAAACGGGACATACACTCTGTGGAGTTTGGAAAATATATTCCTGGTATTACTATTGTACACGAGCCTACTACTATTGGAAATGTTACCCTATGTCCGTGGCTCGTTGGGGATGAGTGGAAGGCTGTAGGCAAGAAAGGTAGCAAGTATATATTTGGACACTTTGAATTGCCTAGCTTCTTTATGAATGCCATGATTCAGATGCCGGATCACGGTGAGATTCAACTTGATCAGTTTAGCGAATACGAACTAGGATTTAGCGGACATTTTCACAAGCGACAAGAACGACAGAATATGCACTACATTGGTAATGCATTTCCTCATAACTATGCTGATGCATGGGACGACGCTCGCGGTATGATGACTTTGGAATGGGGCGGTAAGCCAGTTTATCACAACTGGGACAACTGTCCCAAGTTTAGAACTATCAAACTGAGTCAGTTAATCGACGAAGCAGATACATTGCTAAAGTCTAAAATGCATCTGCGGGTGTCGTTAGATATTGATATTAGTTATGAAGAAGCCAGCTTTATTAAAGAAAAGTTTGTTCAAGATTACGATATTAGAGAACTTACACTGATTCCCGAAAAGAAGGATGTTGAAATTAATACCAGCATAGATATTCAGACATTTGAAAGCGTTGATCAGATTGTAACCAATCAGTTGATCAATATTCAAAGTGACAACTATGACACTAAAGTACTGCTGAGTATCTATAACAATCTATGATTAAAATAAAAGAACTAACAGTAAAAAACTTCATGAGCGTGGGCAATCAAACCCAGGCAATAAACTTCCAACGAGAACAACTGACTTTGGTTCTAGGTGAAAACTTAGATCAAGGCGGTGATGATAATGGCTCTCGTAACGGTACGGGCAAAACAACCATTGTCAATGCACTTAGCTTTGCCCTGTATGGCACAGCACTGACTAACATTAAAAAAGACAACTTGATTAACAAGATCAACGGCAAAGGCATGTTGGTTACGTTGGGCTTTGATAAAGATGGTGTTAGCTATCGTATCGAAAGAGGACGTAAGCCTGCTGTAATGAAGTTTTTTGTAAACAATCAAGAAAAAGCAGTAGCTGATGCCGACGATAGTCAAGGCGATATGCGTGAAACGCAAAAGGATATTGACGAATTGTTGGGCATGAGTCATGATATGTTCAAACACATTCTTGCACTTAACACCTACACAGAGCCGTTTCTCAGCATGAAGGCAAATGAGCAACGAGAAATCATTGAGCAGTTGTTGGGCATTACTCTGCTGAGTGAAAAATCAGAAGCATTAAAGGAACAGATACGGTTAACTAAAGACGGTATCTACCAAGAGAATGCTGATATTGAAGCTGCTAAAAAATCCAATGAGAAGATACAACAAAGTATTGACACATTAATCACTAGACAAAACGCATGGCACACTCAACAAAAACTAGACTGCGAAAAGATTGCAGGCAGCATCATTGAGTTACAAAGTGTAGATATTGAAAAAGAACTTACACAGCATGCCAAGTTAAAAAGTTATGATGAGCTGAGTGCTAGGATTAAAAGTCTTAACAAAGAAAAAGCCACATTAGAAACTGCATTAATACAGGCAGATAGGTCAGTTACCAAATACACTAATGAGGTAACTCAGTTAAAAAATAAAACCTGCCCTAGTTGTGAGCAGGGATTGCATACTCACAAACACGAAGAAATGAGCGGCGTTGCTGAGAAAAACTTGCAAGATGCAGAAACATATTTGCAAACTATTAGCGAAAGTTATACTGCTGTAGTTGGTGAGTTAGAAGGCATTGGCGACATTAACGGCAAGCCCAAGACTTACTACGACACAGTTGAAGAAGCACTGAAGCATCAAAATAATCTTACTAGTTTAGAAAGTGGACTATCAGTTAGGCAACAAGAAGTTGATCCGTACCAAGAACAAATTGACGATCTAAACAATACTGCGATGCAGGACATCTCTTGGGATAATATCAATGCGCTGAACTCTTTGAAAGACCATCAAGAGTTTCTGTTGAAGTTGTTAACCAGCAAAGATTCGTTTATTCGTAAAAAGATTATTGATCAAAACTTGGCTTACCTAAACAACAGGCTGACATTCTATCTTGACAAGATGGGATTACCTCACACTGTTGTATTCCAAAACGATTTGACTGTTGAGATTACTCAGCTGGGTCAAGACTTAGATTTTGATAACTTGAGTCGAGGTGAACGAAATCGTTTGATTTTAGGATTGAGTTGGAGCTTCCGTGATGTGTGGGAAAGTTTATATCAACAGATTAACCTGCTGTTTATTGACGAGTTGATTGACAACGGCTTAGATGCTGCCGGTGTTGAGAACGCATTGAGCGTTCTCAAGAAGATGGCACGTGAGCGCAACAAGAATATCTATTTGATCTCACATAAAGATGAACTAATCGGCCGTGTTAACAATGTATTAAAAGTTATTAAAGAAAACGGCTTTACCAGTTACTCAAACGATCTCGACATAGTTGAATGACAAAGACCGCACACGAAGAACTACTGGCACTGTTTCGTGACTACTTTAGATTAAACCAAGAATGGGAATCTAAAGAAACTCACGCTTCCGGTATGCGTGTGCGGAAAGCATTAAGTGAAATGCGAAGACTAGCAAGTCAACGACGAGAAGAAATACAGGCAGTTAGGGTGACTAAACCAAAAGTTAAATCGCCCGCATACAGAAAATCAAATCCCAAGGCAACCGACACATAATATGCTAACTACTGCATGTCATGGTATTATCAAAACGCAGTAGTAGAAACCTTACCCGAAGAGTGTATTGGCTTCGTCTACTGTATCACAAATAGCATCACTGGTCGAAAATATATAGGCAAAAAACTAGCAAAATTTAGTAAAACAACTTATAAAACAGTAACACTCAAAAACGGCACAAAGAAGAAAAAGAAGATTCGTTCTAAAATTGATTCTGACTGGCTTGAATACTATGGCTCAAGCGACCACTTATTAAAAGATATAGAAACATTAGGCACAGATAAGTTCCACAGAGAAATACTTTACTACTGTACTTCAAAGGCGGAATGCTCATACATTGAGGCAAGAGAACAATTTACTCGTAAGGTTTTAGAATCAGACGACTATTACAACGGACACATAGCTGTTCGCGTACACGGTTCTCACATCAAAGGCAAGCAACTAAACGGATAAAAGCTAGCGCAGGCCAATATCGTGCGCTCGGAAACCTGGATCTCGGATCTCAGGGATGAAAGTCTCTTGCCGTTAAGAGCACTCAGCAACTATCCTTGACAGGACGATGATCAGATATGCCTACATACAACTGATTTTGCTGTTTAAGACAAATTAAAAAGGCTAAAAGAAGGGAGAAATACCCTACGTGTGTACGTATGTTAGCGTATATTTGCACACCGCCGCCAAAAGACAACATGATTAGGTACAGGATGACCGCCTAAGCTAGCTAAATGCTTGTAGTGTTAACGCTAAGTGAACTGCTCAACTCAGATAATGTTCATTGCCTTAGCCCGCTAGGGCTAAGTGTGACTACACAATCTAGATAATATTTACAGTGCTTCGCACTTAATAATGCCTTTATGAAAGAAAACTAGTTCGAGCGATAGCGAAGAACAGTTGAACGTAGTTCAACTTTAAATAAATAGATTACTATGAAAGTTAATGAAATCATCAATGAAGGCCCTATCATAACTAAAGGATTAGATCTCTTAGACAAAGGAGTAGATGCCTATAAAAATTACGAGAAAAAACGAGCTGCTGATGCAGCAAAAAAAGCACGTGATAAAACTATGACAAACTGGCATGGCGGCAGAATTGACATTACTAAACTGTCTCGTAAAGAACGTAACGATCTCATTAAGAAACGTGCGGAAGCAGGAACCAAAGCACGAGAAGCAGTAGCTGCTTATTCTTCAATGGATAAAGCCATGACCTATGGCATAAACGCATTAGGACTAGCTGCTGCTACTATTGAGTTCTATACTACTAGCAAACAAGTTGAAGAAGAATACAAACTCTATTCTAGTAATAGAGAAGAGTCAATGTATTCAGCTGCTGAAACTGAGCGCGATGCTTACCGTTACTTTCAAAGTGATTTAAAGTTAGCAACTGGTACATTTATAGCATCAGTTGCGTTGGTGTTTACTAAAATGCCAGCTGCAAAACTACTTGAGTTGCTAACTGGTAAGTGGGGCATGGCCTTGGCTGCATTGGTTGGTGCTGCTGTAGGTGTGGGTGTAGGAACGGCCAGCGGAGCAGATGATGCAGCAGAGCGTGGTGCTGGGGCAGCATTAGGAACTGGAGCAGCACTAGCCGGCATGGCTTTTATTCGAAAAAAGTTTATTCCTTTATTAAGCGGCAAAAAAATAGATGCCGTTACTAAAGGTATTGTTCTCGCTTTCTTAAATAGTGATTCTGGACACAAATGGCTTGAAAACTCAGTAGTTGGCAGTGCAGTAGAAGTTATAGGTGGAGCATTTAAACCTTACCTAGATGCTGCTGCCGAAGCCCTAAAATCATATCCTCGTTGGGCTCCGTTTGCAGAGCCAGTACGTGCTGCTGGCAATGTGTTAAGTCCAGCTGCTGGAACTAAACCACCTGAAAAAACTCCAGCTGAGATTGCAAAAGACAAACAAGATGCTGCCGATAATAAAGCCAACTCCGGTATACCTTACAGTTTACAATCCTGGACTGAAAATGGTGTTACATTCGTTGGTGGAAAAGAAGTAACTGATGCAAAAGGTAAACTATTACCTGGATTAAAAGCTCTAATGGATAGAACTGCTACAACAGCTAGACAGTTAAATGTTCCAAATCCGTTTGACAAGATTGCCAAGCCGGCAAACTATAGTCCTACAGCCTATTAAATAATAGCGATTCTACTGTTCTTAGTAGTTTCGATATTTTCTTTAATCAACTCACCCATAATCTGCCGATCTTCTGCAGAATATACATGAAACAAATCTTCGCTTGATACCCCGCCTCGCATATACCAACTGATACGAAATATTTCGTCTTTGATATTTTTAGTATGCAACTCTAACCGTTTAAGATAATGCTCAATGTCAGAGTTAGACATGGACATCAAGCTCTTACGAAAAAATTTGATTGATCCATGGTAACGATTAACGAATCTTCAGTACTGCATTCGTTACATTTAACATCTTGCTTGGGCATTGCCCACTTGTCTTTGTTCTTTTCTAGCTGAGATTTAATCAAACTATATTCAGTTACATTGATATTACGCAGCCACTCTGTGATAAATGCGGTGTCTGTTACCACTTCACCGTCCGGAGTTCGAATAGATTCTATACTAGATGTAATGATTTTAACCTGTATATCTGCTAAGTTGTCATAAATCTGCTCTACGTATTGCTTACGAACTGATTCTTCAATGTCAGTGTCCCCTAACTGTGCCAGCATTTTCTGCAATTTGAAGTTCTCAACGTTGAACTCTGTTAGCTGTTGATAGCTTAACGGCTTTATTTCTATAGCTAAACCGCTGACTTCTACTTGATTATCAAAACTTAAATTACTGTAGTGATCAATAACAGTGCGTAAATCCACATCAAAATCATTCTCAGTACCGCAGTTTTTGCAAGTATGAGTAATAGTCATGTGCTCACCAAACGTGGCCATTCTAATAGAAACCAGCAGTGTATCTATGTCTAAGCTGGGGATATTTTTAGCATCTTTAATGTATGGACAGCAACTCTCAATAACTCTAGTAGTTGCTTCTCCGTTAAACAATGCGTCGGGCGTTTTCATTATGATCTCGTCCATACCAGTCATGGCAAACACTGGTAGGTTGTTAGAATCACCTTGAATGTCTCCAGGATTGTAGTACAGCCCTTTACTAGGCAGCGAAATAAAGATTTTTGGCTGACGGTAGAACTTCTGTAGCGGATTATTTGACATGATTTGATCTCGATAAATATATTAATAGTATTTATATACGCATTTTTCTAGGAAAAATAAATGTCAGAACGCGATGCCGAAATCCTCAGAGAGCTGAAAAAGATGAACAAGGGTGGTAACTCCACCCCCATT
>Ga0209246_10000420_pt1 | contig 18119 bp, 31 predicted proteins | sample LauGreSpBDMM15SN_2_FD_187560 | JGI IMG/M metagenome (GOLD analysis project Ga0209246, IMG submission 187560) | Freshwater lake microbial communities from Lake Michigan, USA - Sp13.BD.MM15.SN (SPAdes) (version 2) | ecosystem: Environmental > Aquatic > Freshwater > Lake | place: Lake Michigan...
AAATTGCTTTGTATTTTGTTTTCCTTGACCAGCTAATAAAAATAGTTCATCTTCTAAAACTTCAAATTGCTTTCTTAAATCCTGAGTTTCTTTAGTGGCTTCTTTTTCTGCCTTTGCTAAATCTTCAGTAGCTTTTGCAGTTTGCTTTTCAGTTTGTGAAACACTTTTTAATTTATCATTTAATAACTCAAGTTGCTCAATAGCATTTTTGTATTGCTCACTACCTATATCGGAACTTTCAGCTTCATTTTGTAAAGCTGTTATTGCTGACTTTAAATCTTTAACTGATTTTATAGATTGCTCGACACCGTCTACTTGTACCTTAAAGGCTACGTTATTATCTGCCATTTTGTAAAGCGTTAATTAGGTCTGTGTTTCCTGTGGCTGCTATGTTAATTGATAAATGAATGCAAGCTAAACCGTCCAATATAATTTGGCTCGGCTTGTTACACATCATTGATTCTAAGTATTCGATTTTTTCTATCATAATTAATTGTAAACTCTAATTTCTATTGAGGTATTATTTAATAAACTATTAGTAAGTGTGCCAGCTGCATTATAAGAATTGATAACTAAGCCTGTTAATCCCGTTCTGTTAATAGTGTTTGAATTTGCTATATTTAAAAATGTTTTATCTAATGTGAATAAATCACTTATTGATTCTATTTTATAAACACCAGTTGAAAAATAAGCAAATGTAACATTACCTAATGTATTATTTAAAACAATAGCAGTTGGTGCGCCTGTTCCTGTTTGAGTAATCAAAGCAATATAACTTTTATATCCTAATAATAAACCAGTGCTATTTTCATCGGCTGTTATGTTACTTCCAAACACAATTAAATTACTGCATGATTCGGGTATAACAATATTATCACCAACCGCTAAACAGTTAGTACCTCTATTTTGGATATTAGTACCAACATTTAAAGAACTATTTAATCGTGCAGTAGCTACACCGTTACCCGCATTAATAGGGCTATCACTTATTAAGAATTGTTCAGGAACAAATACCACTGATTCTAATAATTTGATTAACTCAACCTTTGTAGACGTTTGGTCTAATGGTGTGTAATTCTCAATCTTATTAACTATGTAGTAAGCACCGTCAATAAATAAACGGTTTCTAAAAGAAAATTGATTAATATCTTTTGGAGTTAACCATAAATATTTAGTTACAAATTTTCCGTCTTTATCAATTAGATTAGCTACATATTGTTTATGATAAGCGTTGTATAAAGTATTACTTGTAAAGTAAGCATTTATGTAACTATAATAAAATTCCTTTGCAGGTCCGAACATTAATGAAACGGTTGGATTCATAGCGTCATCCTCCATGCCACCATGCAAGTATTGATTTGTTATTAAATCACTTAATCCGCTTTGTTTGTATGTGTATGGGTTAGGGCTTGTTTTAACATCACAATAAATCAAACGTATATTTGCAGCAATAGTCTTTTTAGTGACACCGTCTAATGTATAAATTTGCGGCATCGCTATTCCTAAATCATAGTTTGCTACTAATGGAGTTGCTGAAAAAATTAACTCGGTTTTTTTATCTGACTTTATAAAGTCGTTGTCAACATCAATTTGCTCTGTACCAAATACTTCGTTATATGTCTTTTTATATAAATCGTTGTAATAATCTTTATCTTCTTTATAAGAATAAATGTATCGTTTGCCCTCTAATAGATTAGGATTAATAGTTTGGTCTTTATTTAAGTCAGTCCTATTTTCATAATCAATTACATCCGTTGTATTATAAAATTCATCAAATGGCTCGATTATTAAATCGTTTTCATCATTCGGGTTTGGCTCAACAAATAAATTAAATGCTTTGAATATTGATGTTAGAAATTCCTTTTGTTTTATTTTAGTTGGTAATGCTTTGTTAGTGTACATTAAATCACCTTCCGATACATCCTTAGACGTAGCAAGCATATAAAATGATGTCTTACCAGCACCGCTTAATTTAGTAAATGTAACCGTCCCTGTGCCGCTTCCTGGTCCGGATATTACATTCATTAACGAATCATAATAAATAACATTTGGGACTTCAAAAAATGATACAGTACCTATATAATCACCAACTGATAAATTAAAAGGACCAGTTGCCGTTTCAAAGTTTTGAAAATAATCTACATTTTTATTAAAATAATTCGTTCCATTATTAGGTATTAAACTTGACATACCCATTGATGCAATATCAAACCAACTCACCCCACTATTTGCCGACTTTCTTATTCTTAATCCATGAAAATTACTTATTGATGCCTTAACAACTAATGGATTCGTATGTGTAAAATTTAGCTTAATATGATTAGATGCTGCTACATTATATTGACCATTGTTAGCAATAACAACCGTACCTCCATAATTTTGATTACCATTATCAAAAAACCCCTGTGCTAAGGTTTCATTAGGATATGTATTGTTAGTATAATTAGGATTACTTACTAATACCTCATCTGTATTTATACCTACGTATAATTGCCTATCTGATAATTGAGCGGCTGTTAACGCTATTGTTGAAAAATTAGGATAACAATATAAATGCTTAAAGAAACTACTTTCTAAAAATGTACTTGTAAATGTACGTCCTGTATTTTCAATTATCTTTTTAACGTATTCGTAAATCGAAAAGCAAGGTAAAAAATCTTTTACATTCCAAATAGTACCACTACCTCCATTTGTACCTCTATCTATAAACGGATATACATATCCCGTTCCCGTTCCTAAATAAGTAGTACGTGACGCTATTTGATTAGCCCTTGTATAATCATGGTCGTAGTCGCTAAAATCTAAATCTTCGTTACTATCTGTATTACCAACTATTAATTTTTCGCCAATGTCAACAAACAAAGAACCTCCCTCACCAATGATAGAACACTCATAAACTATTGAGTTGTCCGGCTTAATATTGATTTTAATCAATTGCATGTCGCCTGTAAAGTTTTCTAAACCGTCAACTAAATATCTAACAGGTGTTTTTAAATTCTTATTGAAATATTGGGTAACTACATTTACCTCAAATAGATTCTCAAATAACTTATTGACCTCATTCGTTCCTAATAAATTAATAGTTTGACTTCGTGATGCTTTACGTTGTTCGGGATTTCTTACATCCGCTAAATTAAAATTTATGCTAACAGGTATATTAACCCCAAATGGAAAACTTAAATATCCATCCGTACCATTTGCGCCATTTATGTATAGTTCCGTTCTTACCATTAGATACCTCTTTGTCTTGTTTCTACTGTGCCTAAATTTAAAGTAACCGTATAGTTAACCAATGATTCATTTGCGCTCTTATATTCTTCGTATGCGCCACTAGGTGAGTTAACGGCTATTAGTTTAATACCGTCCCATGACCAAACTTGAGGACTTGACCATAAATCGTTTAATTGTTGGCTTTGCTCTTCCGTTATCCAATCAGTGTTTAATAATACAGTTGATTCAATAGACGTGCTTATTGTGTGATCTTCTCTGTCCCATGTATTTGAGCCATACACTCCCGTTGTTGTATTTAAACGGTCAGCATTTAAAGTAACGTTGTTTGTTTTTTTAGTGAATGTGTTTTTAGATATTTTGTCAAAGTGAAAATATAAAACGTTCCCATCTCTATCTAAATAGTATAAAATATTATCAGTGTATTTTGTGCAAATGTCTTTAATAGTAATTGAGTATCTTAAGATATTGCCAGCTGAACTGTTAAATGATATCCTAACTACGTCACCTATTTGAGCCGTTGCAGTTGTAAACATTGCACTGTTTATTCTCATGGCAAAGATATTATAAGCAGTTGAAGTTGGTAATGCCGCTATATTAACGTTATCAATAGCAGATGCACCCCTTCGTAATTCAATAGTTATATTATTAATTAATACGTCACCATTATTTATAAAGTGTAAGTATAAATCCTGTCCTAATACAAAACGATTATCGGGTGTGATAGTTGTATTTGTTTTTGATAAGAATAATTTGCCAGCCGATTGATTAAATAAATAATCTTCGTAATTGTAAACTCTAAAATCTTCGTCAGTTAAACAAGCATCAAAGGTATAGTAAGTATAAGTACTGCCAGCATGTGGGGCAGCTGAATAATACTCTTCAAATGTAACATCGACTTTAATTGACTTGTTAGTCGCTACCTCAATTGGACTTGCTAAACTTAATGCGGGATTAAAATAATGTTCAATAAAGTTTTGTACCCATTCTTTAACGTCAACAACTAACCAACCGTCTGGACGTTGTAAATATTCTTTACGATAATCAATTCCATTAATAGTAACCTTAACAATATATTTAAAATCGGATATTGCAATTTGATTAGATAGGGCGGTAAACACTTGACTATTATAAGCCGGTGTTAATACTTGAGGTTGTTGGTATAGTGTTACTGCCATTACTTTACTGCTTGTTGAATATCTATTGTTATTTCTGTTTTCATTAATTTTGCTATGTCCTCTTTTAGTTGCTCGATACGACCGTCTTTAATTATTTCGTCAAAAAAGTGAGTAGGGTCTAAACGATTATTTTTTAATTTTCGTGCTATTAAAAATGCTGCCGCTTTCTTTGCTTGTTCAAATGGCATTAATTTTAATTTCTTTAATTCACTTTTACGTTTTGATTTACTTTGTTTTTCTTTGCGTAATTCTAAATCGCTAACTCTTATTTTTTGAGCAACTCCCCTTGTTGAACTCCATTCTTCTATTTTACTTTGACCTTCCGAACTTACACTACTTGCTTTACGACCACTATTAACAACATCCCAGTAATCATTCATTGTTAATGTAAATAATAAACCACCACTTGTATATTTAACCTCGTTAGGCTTAACGCTTGCCTCTAATCTACTTTGAACATTTTTAACACTTTTATCTTTAAATTTAGATTTAGATAAAGTTTTTGCAGCACGTTCATTAATTCGTTTTCTTAAATTGCTTTTAGTATCAATAGTTAAACTTAATCCAAACTCATTTAATAAATTAATTATCTCTTTATCTATTGCCATTCAATGCTATTTCAAATTTACCTTTGTCCTTTAAATATGCCAGCTTATTATAAAATCTAATTACCGACCATTCAAATATATTATCTTCGTTTAGATTAGTGTCTTTAACAACTAAACCTACATTGTATTCCCATCCCCACCTTTCAAAAAAGTCTGAAACTCTAAATCTTCCGACATCGTCGTTTGAGCTTCCTGTATCGTTTTGGTTGCTTCCGCCAAACAAGCTGCTATAATTTCTGTGTAACTTTTCAAACAATTGGAATAAAAAAAAACAGCCCCAAGTGATTCACTAAGTTTAGAATTTTTAAATATCTCTACGTTTCGTTGGTGGTTGTCTGAGTTATATAACCATTTACCGTTTTCATACTCTTGGTGGCAAATTGCCATAAGTTCAGGTAAACATTTAAAGTAATTGTTATCAAAGTTTTTGATAGTTTCTTTCCAATCCTTTTCCTGTGCAATATTATACTCATGAATTTCTTTAATGTATCTAAACTTAATCCCACCTAATGTTATATTTTCAGGTGTTACTATTTGAGTGATAGGCACAGTCAAATAGATAGCATCCATTAACACATCATATACCTTTGTAGGGCTTAAATCTTCAATCTCTTTAACTGATTTACCACTTAAGATAGATAGCCTTAAAACAGCTTTATCTAAGTTGTCTAATGAAGTATTTGTTTTCAAGTCCTCTAATTGTTGGAATTGAATAACTGTTAAATCTTCGTATCGTTTAGGTATTTTCATTGTATTAATATAACATTTTATTTGTTTTTTACATTTTATTGAATAAAGAAAGTTGACTTCTTAAGTCGGTTAAGTGCTACATAACGAACCGAATCCCAACAATTATGTACCAATATACCATTAGCAAAATATTCGTGTTCGTCTTCTACTTCAAAGTCATAAACATTAGCTAAATAACTATCACCTACATTTAACTGAACAAGTTCTTGTTCTTGTATATTTATTGATAATAAATTCATTTGAACATTTAATGCAGTTTCTTTTTTCGTTATCAACTCCGCTTTGTCTTCTAAATTCAGATTTACATTTGTTTGTGCAAAATCTTTGTAGTTTTGTTTTTTTATTAAATTCATTTTTACAAATAATACATTGAATTTTACCATAATCAAATTTACCAAAATTGAAATTTTTAGCATGTTGTTTATGCCACTCAGCCCCTTCATTTGATTTATGCCATTCTTTAGCGGATTCAATGCCCCTTTCGTAAAAAGATTTAAACCATTCAGGATTATTTTTGATACGCTCTTTAATATGCATTGATAAATGTTTATTGACTTCAACACATTCCAAGTTATCAATATTATTATTCCAAGTGTTATGGTCTTTGTGGTGAATTTGATAACCTTTAGGGACTTTACCATTAATTGATTCATAAACAACTTTATGAAGTCTATTGCGACCTTTAGAAAAATAACGCTCTTTTGAGTATAAGTAATATTCTTTTCCGTTAAATCTTTGCATTGGTAAACCATTTGCCCCGATTTCAATTTTGATATTTGTTTCCATCCTTTAGTAGTTTTTATTTTATGTTCTTTAGTTGAACATAAATATACTAAATTAGTATCTAATTGCATCGTGTATTTGTTTACTTGTTGCACTCCGTTATTAAAAGTTTTTAACACTTTTTTATAACCATTTGAAGTTAAAACCAAATCACCAACTTTTATATTATCTATTCTAATTAAACCGTTAATTGTAGTAATTAAAGTTTCACCAATAAAGCAGTGATTATTTTTATCTTCGGGTACATTTATATTTTTACCAGTGCTATCGGTTGCCCATCTATAATTATAAGCCTCCTTAATAAAATTTGTTGACCTTGCAGTTATGAATATCTTTTGTTGCTGTAAAGTATCTATTGAGTTACGAATACTATCAGGTCCTTTTTTAGCACCCTCAATTCTGAAGCCTGCCCGTCTTAAATCCTCTATACTTTTAGGTTCAGCACTATCTGCCACTATCATTTGATTTCTTTGCACCCCTAATTCAGTTAGTTTCTTTATAATGTCGCTATTGGTTAGCCCTGTCTCGTAAATCAGTTCATCTAAATATAAATTACCGTCATATCTATAAACAGCTGTTAAAGTAGTTGGATCGGATGTAAACCCCCAGTCCATACCATAGGCAATAAATTCAGCATCATTTGGTATTAAATCACATTTAGCCCAATTGTTAAATACTACCCCTTGTAAATTACCGATATTACCTAAGCCGTAAACATTCCATAAGTTAGCCCAATATTCATTTTTAATTGTACCGTTCTCATTGTAACCATTTGTTTGATACATCAATATTTCATTACGTTCATTTTCAGAAAGCAATTCATTATCTTTAAAGGTTAATTGCAGAAAGTCGCAGTCATCCCTTTTAATAACATCGGTGTCAATATAAAATTCACTATCGGGATTGTAATCGGCATAGACTTGACCGGCACGTGACGCTACTTGTCGGTAACTTTCAAAGTCTATTTTATTAACCTCATTAAAATATGCGACATCGGAACGTAAACCTTTACCGACATCGGACTTGTCTAAGCCTATAAACTTAATAAACGAACCATTTGGGAATCGGTATAAAGTCCCAGCTAAAAATCTATTTTCATCGTAAATGCCAATTAGCCTCATAAGTTTAACAAAGTCTTTAATAACTGTTAATCTCATTTTAGTTAACTCAGCACTAAGTATTAATATCTCTTTATTAGATTGACTACTTGCATGATTAATTAACAATATCAATATACTTATTGTTTTGCCAGCACCTTGACCGCCACGAATAACTCTAATCCGTTTCTTTAAAGCTGCTATCTTCAATAAGGAGGTTGTCCTTTGAATCATCTAATGGATCTAAGTTTAATATCTTAATCGGTAAATTTAAAGTTGAATCCATTTTATCGGTCCATCCTAATTTGTTTTTTGCATAGAAAATACCTTTGCCTTCATTTGCAACAATATCCGCTGCTAAACTTTGAAATAAGTCATCTATCTTTTTTATAGTGTCCTTTTTAAGCTCACATTTGCCATTTAACCAATCGTAATAAGTATTCCTTGCTATTGTGTCACCTACGTTTCTAGGCATCCAAATATTAAGAAAAAACGCTATTGTAGGTATATGCCTTTCCTTTTGTTCAACTATCTTACCCGAACCAGTTGCAACCTCTTTTACATAATTTAAACAAACATCAATATATTGATTTGCATAGTTCGGTAATTCGTTTATAAATTCAATCGACTTATTATTTGACATTATTCCAAAAATTATATGATTCGTATTCGTCTTGCATTAATCTAAAAATTCATTATAAACTCTATCACAAAATGCTTCACCATTATTATCGCATTTTTTATAAATTTCTTTTAATCTATTAACTACTACTTTTTTAGATTGAATAAATCCAATTATAAAAGATATAATCATTAATAAAATTAGTGCTAATATTCCTATCATCTTAATTCATTATATAAATAAAAGTCTTTTTCAATATTGCCGAGTTAAAATAATTAATCCTAAACGGTTGGTGAAGCAATGGCTTCGTTAATATGTAGTCCCTCATAGGTAATAGTTATCATTAAAATGTTTTTAGTATAAAGTATTTGACGCTCAATCGGTTTATACTTTTTAACATTTAGTTTTAAATTCTTTTCGCATTCCTTACCTACCCTTAAGCGTTCCTTTGGAGTAGGCTCGTGTTCGTAATCAAATGTATATTTCGCTTTGAATGGCATTATTTTTTACTTTTAGGTTTATCCTCACTTGGTTTATTAATGTAAGCTAATATCAAACTAAAGGCATCTTTATAGATATTAATACAAGTAGAGCACTCAAAAAGTACATCGGTAGTTGCATCTATTGTGTTATAAGCTGCTAATATTTCTTTAACATTGTCATTTGAGCTGTCAGGTCGGATTAGATCATGTGCTACTGCATAGATAAAATCTTTGTGTTTTAATAGTATTTCGTTCATTTTAGTTTGTTTTTTATTTCTGATTTGAATTTATTGTTCTCGTAAATTAGTTTTCTTTGGTTTATTCCTAAATCCTGTGCTATTTGCCTTGTTGAACTTACCACCGACTTAAATAGTATCTCGGCTTTAAATGGTTGTTCTTTTACAAATTTCACTGTCTTGTTAAATTTATTATCAATTTCAAAGTTATAACATTCATCTGATATTTCAAAGTTTAATTCAAAAACATCGTTTCGTTCTACTAATGTGTTCTTTGTATTTATTAACTTTTTATCTCTAAATCTATTTTTATTCAATCCGTCAATCACATTTGAGCAATAAGATATAAACTGTCCTTCATTCATTTTATTTATCAAAAAATCTTCATCTTTGTTAAGGAGTATTAATAAGAACTCCTGAAATAAGTCATCTTTAATATATCGGTAGTTACATAACTTAGCACATAAATTAATAAGTAATTTACTATTGGCTGCTATGATTATCAGTTGTTGTTTATTGATTAGCAAATGTATTAAATATTTCTAAAAACTCATCAAAGTTATGGCAAATAAAATAAATACCACCGGCACGTTCAATAGCTTGTTGGTATTCCTTTTGCACTTCGGACTGTTTATCATTCATTTTAATTTCAATTTTTATTGATTTACCTTTATAAGTTGCTGATATATCAGCCGTTCCGTTTGTGCCTTGCCCTTTAATGTATTTGCCGGTACCTATCTTTTTTCGGTTTCCAAGTATATCGGTTACTATTTTGCTGTCATCAATATATCGACCTGTATTTGATATTCGTTCAGCTTGACCGCCTATAAAGTTAATGTAATCAGTTACACACTTTGTTAATCCGTTTGCCGTTGCATCAGTATATTTAGTTCTAACTACATAGTTAGCCGGCATACGAGTACGTTCGCAAGCGTAAGCATGTTGGAGGTCTGAAAGTTGTTTTAGTGATTGTTTCATAATTTTTTAATTTTAATGTTAGAAAAATAAAATAATAATAATATTTTTTCTAAGCCTTTTCTAATAACTTTTCTAAGTCTTTTCTACTCTATAACCATTGCTATTACTATATTTTATATAAAAATAGAAAAGACTAATGTATAAATGATTAAAACTATTGGTATTATTATTATTTGTAATATTTTTTATAGTAGTTTGATAAATAACTTTTCTATTTCTATTTATCATTAAATTATTTAAAATCAATAAGTTAATATAGAAAAAACTTTTAGAAAAGACTTTATTATTAAAATGGTTCTGATTCTTCATAAATACTAATTGTTTGATTTTCAATTGTTTGAGTATTTTCTCTAATAAATAAAAATGGAGTTCCTTTCTTTTTATCCATAGGATTACTACCATTAAATGGAATATAGTATTTATTTGCTTGAGGAATCATTTTCATTTCATTTTTTAGGACTTTTAGAATATAACTCATTTTTTCTTTATCATGCTCAAACCAAGTTTCTTTTATATCTTTTGCAGTAGCTTCAAACTCATTACAATCACTATTATTAAAAAAGTCTTCAATATACATTTCAATTTCTTTTCTTAATCCATTTTTACTTTCTTTTTTAATTAATTCAAGTGAATCTGTTTTTATTTCATCTTGAGTAAATACCATACGAGAATTTGATAAATCAATTTCAGGTAATTGTTCTAAGTATTTTAAAAATTTAGGAATTTCATTAAATAAATCATTTTCAATATTAGTATTTTTTTTGCCAATAATAGGATTAATTTTTCTAATCCAAAATCGTATTTCTTCATCATCAATTCGCATAAAATCAGTTTCCTTATTTGTGCAAACAATTATTTTACCAAAAAATGGAACGCTATAATGTTGCACGAATTTTTGAGATACTGAAATTGTTTTGGCAGTTGCTAAAGATTTAAGTTTTTCAACAATATGTTGTTTTTCAATTACTGTTTCATCAATCATTATAATATTCTTAGTGGCATACGAATCATTAAATGAACTCATTAAATCACTTGGATTAATTAAAGTTGAATTTTCGCCAAATAGCATTTGAATATAATTTAGGAAAGTCGTTTTACCAGTTTCACGTTCAGTTGAAACTAAAGATAGTACAGGTAAAATTTGACAAGGATTTTCATAAAGCAATTTCATATATTTTAAACCTAGATTAATTTGTTCACCAAAAACATGGTTTAATAATCCAATTGTAACATTAATATCATTAATATGAACTATATCATTAAATTTAGTATGTGGGAATTTAGCATATAAATTATAACAATTATTTTTAGATGGTATGAATGTTACATTATTTGGTATAATAGTAAAATCATCAAATTTATAAATTTTACAAAGTATATTTTTAGTATGATCTTCTTTAATTTCATCTTTTTTCCATGACTTTAAAATTATATTAGTTCCTGAATAACGATCATCTTTTTTAATTACTTTAAAATAATCTGAACCAACACGAATGTAAGGTATTTCATTTTCCATTAAATTAAATGAAACGTAACTCATAGCTTGAAAATAATCTCCTTTAAATTTTATTGTAGTTAATAATATAAATTTACTAAAACTTTGCCCTGTTGCTAAATCAAATGGATTAGATTTTTTAATATCAATTTTTCCATTTTTATTTAAAATAAAATTAGGGCTTTTAGATAAATCAGTTGAATCACTTACTGGGTAAGTAGCTTCATTATCAGAAAATGAAATACATTTTTTATCACCTTCAAATATTTGCTGAAATGTTCCAAACTCATTAAACCAATCTATTGGATTATAAATAGAGTTTTTTTCTGGTTTCTTAAACTTATTGCTCATATCTATACTTTTTAAATTTGGTAACAAATAATATCATTATTTAATTCGTTAATAGCAACCCTGTATAATATTGAATTAAATTCAATTATAGAGTTTTCAAATGATTTTATTTCTGATTTAAATTCAGAATATGCATACCCTCTTTTTTTAAACAATACATAATTGTAAATTACTTTTGATTTTTTCATAGTTTTTTATAAATGTAAAAACCTTCAAACTTTGAGGTGGTAGGCTCTCAGAATGAAGGTTTTTAAGTAATGTTTTTATTAGTTGCTACCACACAACATTTGCAAATATAATTATTATTTTTTAATATACAAATTATTTACTTAAATAAGTTGGTTCGTTAATTCCTTTGTTAATCATTGTTTTAGCAGTTGCTTTATAGATACTTGCCTTTTGAGTTAAATAGCTATTGCAGTCAATCATTTTATTAATCATATCAATAGCATAATGTTTATCAATATAGCCGGCACCAACATAGCCACCTAATAAATAAGATGCAGCCCTAAGTTGTGGATGTCCATTGTCAATAATAATATTAATTTTCTTTAAAATAATAGTTTCAATACTTGAAGTTTTATCACTTACTACATATTGAATTACTGGAGGTTTTTCAATAGGTATAAATTTTTCGTTAAAAGTAAGGGCATCAAATCTAATTAAAATATCGGAATCATAAGATATAAACATTGGTAAAATACAATTTTTAGGAGCTGTATCAAATCCGTTATAATGTTTTAGTTTATTTTCAATAGCACCAAAGTAGTGTTTAAATTCAGTTACATCACTACAAATAGGTATTTTTACAATAGCACGAACACCATGCTTTGAAGCTGAAAGCCATGCAGAAATAACAAATTTATAGGTATTAAACAAATATATCTTAAATTCTTCAGCATAAATCATATTTGGCAAATGGTCAAAATCTAAAATTAAGCAGCCAGTAAAGTTTACAATATTAGCATATTTACGAGATCCATTAACAAGTACGCAAGGAGTGAATGAGTAAAGTTTAGATTTTAAAACTTGCTTAGTAGCCATGTCTTTATTTTGTTCAGCAACTTGTATTTGTTCAAATATGTGTTTAATATCATTTTTAGGCTTTTTGATAGCATTTAAAACATATTCCAAATTAACAGTACCCAAAGGAACGGAACGCTTAATATCAGCTTCATAATAGTTAAATATTGTGGTTTTCATATACTAAGTTTTTTTAAAAGTTTAGTATAATTTTCTTCATGCAAACCTATTATTTCATTACTATTCCATTTTGTATGAGTGCTAAAAATAGTTTTATTACTTACTGAAAAAATATATTTTTTACTATGAGATTGCCTAACCTCACCAATATTAAATGCCCCAAGTATTCCGTTTACCGTATGATGACTATCAAATTCTTTATGCCTATCACTATGAAATTCAAAATTATTATGTATAATAGTTTCATTTTTCATTAATAAATAGTTATATGATAAAGGTGGGCAAATTAATACTGGTATTTTCTTATAAATACTATTACTAATATTAAACTCATAATTAGAATACCTAACAGCTTGTTTAATATATTCGCCTATTTTTTCGCCACGTTTTTCATTTGGCGCTTTACATTCAATACCAAAATGAATATTATCATTTAAAGTTAAAAGTAAATCAATCCTTCCGTTTTTACATTTACTCCAAACTTCAGTCTTAACCTTAAAATGTTTGCTGAAAGTGGGTATTAGTTTATTAACGAAATCCTGCTCTGTTTCATTTGTTTTTATCATAGTTTATTTATTTTTAAGTAGTCAATATTTGAAAATTTATAGCCTTCATAATCGACTATTTTTTGAACTGCATGATAAATTGAATCAGCAATTACATTAAACTTTCTGCCAGTTGGTGATTTGATAAAGTATTTTTTCATAATATTAAATTTCTTTTTGTGAAAAATAAAAATTAACTCCTAAATGTCCATTTTTTTGAATTTTAACAATAGTGTAAATTTCATTATTTAAACTATATCTATCTCCTACAAATTCAATAGATACATAACCTTCATCTGCCATTGAATTACTAAAAGGACTTACTTTTAGATTATCAATATCAATTAAATAGTTTTTAATTTTAGCGCGTCTTTCTTTAAACTTCGCTTGTTGTTCTTTGTATGTTTCCATATTTTTATAAATAAAAAAAACCTATCGGTGTTCGTCGGGCATGACTACTAACCAATAGGTTTAATGTTAATTTTTTAAGTTGCTAATGCCCTAGCGTTTTGCAAATATAAGTATTATTTCAATACAAAAAACAAATCAATAAAAATATATTTATCAGTTGCGCAACCCCCTGCAACCCCATTTATATAAAAAACTATTATATTAATAATCAAGCAGTTACAAATTATTTTCATTTATTTTTAGTTTTTGGCCATAATAAATTTTTTTATTCAAATTATTGTGTATACATTTGTACACAGATAACAATAACTAAAAAATAAGATTATGACAGCAACAGAAAATCAAATTGAAAGAGCAAAAGAAATAGCTACACGTTCAGCAGCTACTTACGAGCAATGCTTAGCTATTATTGTAAAGCAAGATGCTAAAAAAGGATGGAAACCTTTAACTAAAAAAGATAAAGCGCAAATGGATATAAGAAATTCAAATAAAGCGGTTACAAGACATTCTGATGATATTTACGCAGAAGCAATGAGAAATCAAATGAGTTCATCAATGAGATATTAATACTAACAATAAAAAATAAAAACATGAAAAATTCAATTACATTATCAGATTTCAACTTTCAATTTACTGGACATGGTCATTATAAAGTGACTTATAAAAAATGGTCAAAAACAACTAGCGACATGCAGTTAATTGATGCAACAAAAAATAGTGATAGCCCAAAGATTAAAGATTTAAACGAATTAAAAAGAATGTGTAAAAACTAAAAAACATGAAAACAAAGCAACCCAAAACAAAAGTTTACCCGATCCGTTTAGATACGGAATTGTTGAACCTGGCACACAAAGTAATTGAGCCATCAGAATTAAGACTGAGAATTAAAAAGAAAATTAATAACTATTTAAAAACAATCAAATGATACCTTTAATACTACTAATCGCCTGCATATCAATTATTAACGTAATGTATAGAGAATGGAAGCAGCAACAATAATACGAGCCGAATGGTGGGACAATTTTAATTATGAATTGTATATTAATTATTTAAAAGCAAAATTAGAAAATGAAAGAAAGTTACAAGGATTTCAAAAATGAATGTTTATCTAACAAGTTAAGGATCATTCAATCAATCGAGAATCAGTTAATCGAAGGTAAACTAGGAAGTGAATCAGTATTATTTACCGACTTCATTTATAACACTCATGAACTTTTAGGAATAGAGCCGCCAAAGAACGCTCAATATGAGGCTTTAAAAATCGATAGAGCGCAAGAAAAACTAGACGAAGTATTAAGCTACATTATGCAAGGATATACGATTACAAATGCTATCACGCAAGCTGGTTTATATGGTACAGCGTTTTATAAGACTTTAAATGATGACCAAGCTAGACAACTGCAAAGCGCAAAAAATAGATATAAAAAAATAAATAACAACTAAAAACAAATAAAAAATGGAAACAAACAAAAACTACGAAAGTAAAAACAATGCAGGCGCAATTTTTAAAAACAACAAAACAAAAGAAAGCCAGCCCGATTATCGTGGCAAGGTTAAAGTAAACGACAAAGAAATGGAAATATCTTTGTGGGTAAAAGAAAGTCAAACAGGTACAAAGTATTTCAGCGCATCCTTTCAAGAGCCGTTTGTTAAGCCAACTACTACTGAGCCGAATGTTAAAATAAATAATATTGACTTGTCGGACTTGCCTTTTTAGCTAACGTTTTGCGGCTATACGCACCTAAACAAAGTACGTAATTGCGTATAGGTGCTGTTAGTAGGCGTTTTATTCACTTTAAATTTTAAAATTATGGAAGATTATATTTGGAAAACAGAAGAAAGTCATTTTAATAATGAACAAACAATGCAAGATTTTATTGAAAATCATGTTCCTGAAAACTTTGAAGTATTCTTTATTGATGGAACGTATGCAGAAATGGAAAATAAAATAAACAAAAGTATTTACGGTATTCACGCAGGAGGTAATGGTGATTCATTTAATCATCGAGTTCGTTTTGAGTTCATGCGTTAATGCCTACTAACGGTTTGCAGCTAATAGAAGGCTGTAAATGCACCAACATATTTAAGCGGTTAACTCAGCTTTTTATTAGGTGCTGTTAGGTGACTGGTTTTAAAACGAAGGAGTGCAAATAGAATAGTAAATTATTAACTTAAATAAAAACAAAAAAATGACAACATTAAAAGATTTAGCAATAGACCACGATTATTATGCAAGTGATAACAATTATTATGACCGTGATGCAGGTGGAAAATATAATACTTGGGCGGATTTTTATGAAGAGTTTAAAGATGCTGATATTGATATGAATTTAGTTTATCGTTGGGACATCACTAAGAGAGAAAAAAGCGAAAGATATTATATGCAAGTTGTAATAATTGCACAGCGTAAAGGAATTTATATGCCTATACATATTGATTACGTTGATGAAAAAGATGTGCCACAAATAAAGGAGTTTATGAAACCACACTTTGATAAACTTTTAAGTATTTGGAATCCTTTAAGTAAAGAATTTTTAACCACTTAGTGTGATACATACAGGCGGGGAGGGTTTTAAAACTTGCACCTAACGGTCGAGGCTATGAGTAGTGCAGCCTTTCAGACCGTATCAATTTAGCACTACAATTTATGGCTGCATTACTTATAGCCTTTGTTAGCCACAGTACTTTGATTATTAACTTTTTAAAAACATAAATTATGGAAACCAATCGTAAAAAACTGACATTTATCGGGAGTATGAATTACATTCTCCAAATATTCTCTGAAAAAGATTCAGAGGAAGTTCAAGTTGACCAATACCAACCACGAAAAAATAAGGTTTGGACTGGTACAATGACTAAGGAAGAATTAAAACCACAAGTTGAAGAAACTATTGAACGAATGAAAATTGCCATATCTCAAATGCAAGAATATTTGGAAGGCAAAAGAGATTCAGTTTATTATTGGCAGTTTGAAGATGAGCAGTACGATTCTTAGTATTGTTGCTAACTACTTGCTAAAAGCCATAAATGTAACTCAAAATGAAACAACTAACTAAAAGTAAGACAATTAGATTTTCAGAAACTCAAATGAATAGTTTATCAATTTTAGAAAATTACGGTGTAAATGTTAATCAGTTTATCCGTTTGGCAGTAAAAGAAAAACTACAAAAAGACTGGAAAACAATTAAAGAAAATAAACTAAAAACTAAATGCCCTTTTTAATATGCTAAAAGAAATTCAATCACTCGAGGACCAGTTAATCTATTCATCAAATTGTGGTAGTAGTAGCCTTTTATTTACCGTTATGATGCACCGTACAAGCGAATGGATAGAAAGTAATAAGCCAAAAGAATCATTCCGCATTAGCCCATTTAAAGTAGAATTGGATAAGCAAGTAAAGTTAGTAGCTTACTACATTGAATGTGGTTACATCTTTGATACAGCCGTTAGAATGATTGGTAAGAATACCAGCGACTTTAGAAAGCAATTAACAGATACTCACAACCATATTTTACAAGCAGCAAGAAAACAAAGAAAAATTAATAAACTAAAAAACAAATAAAACTAATATGAAAAAAATAATTATAACAACTACCTTATTTATATACTTTTGCTTTGCATTTACAATGTGGCAATGGGATTCATCACAATGGAATGAGTCAAGTAGATTTGGCTTTATACTATCAATAATTTGGGCTTCAATGTTAGCTTATCCTTTAAATGAATTAATTAAAGATAACAAAAACTAAAAACAAATAACTATGGCAACTATAATATCTTATATAATTTATTTTTTTGTGTGCAGAAAAAATGGACATAAAATACGAAAAATACATCCTAAATATCCATCAAGATTTTGTTCTAAATGTCTTCAAGAAATTAACAAATAAAAACATGAAATTAAACAAAAAGATTAAAATAAAAGGCTGTGCTTGTTATGGTGTTAATTCTATACACCCTTGTTTTTGCAGCCCTCACTTGAATAAATCAGTTGAAGAAAAAAATAAACTAAAAGAAAAATTAACAACTAAAAACAAATAAAAATGAAAACAAACAAATTAACACCAGTACAATGGTTTGCGTCAAAATCAGAAGATTTAAGAGGTAAACTTAACTTAGGAGCAATTTCTCCTATTGAATATTACGAAGAAT
>Ga0209246_10000421_pt1 | contig 18088 bp, 10 predicted proteins | sample LauGreSpBDMM15SN_2_FD_187560 | JGI IMG/M metagenome (GOLD analysis project Ga0209246, IMG submission 187560) | Freshwater lake microbial communities from Lake Michigan, USA - Sp13.BD.MM15.SN (SPAdes) (version 2) | ecosystem: Environmental > Aquatic > Freshwater > Lake | place: Lake Michigan...
AGATAAATCTTTTAATATTGTATTTAATGAATCATTTAAATCTGTATTTTCAATATTAGATTTAACAAAATTATTTATATCATCTGCTAAAGAACTAACTACACCTTGCTTAGTTCCTTGTAAATCTAAATCTCTTTGAGCTTTTAATTCAGCTATTTTATCATTTTTTTCAGATTGTGATAAAAAACTATTTTCTATTTCTGCTAAAGCATCTTGATAGTTTCTTTCTACTAAAATTGGAGATTTTGCGCTTTTTTCTAATTTAAGACCCAATGCGGCATAAGTTTTATCTCTTTCTTCTCTTGCAGCAAGCAAAGCTTCACTAGATTTTTTAGGATCTTTAATAGCTTGCTCATAAACAGATTTTGTTTCTTTTACAAACTTAATCTCTCTATTGATTTCGTCTATTTTATCTTGTTCTGTCTTGGGAGTTTTACTTACTTTTTGCTGCTTTTCAACACTGCTTTTCTCATTTAATAAATTTTTTATTTTTTCATCTATTTCTTTCTCGTATTCAGATCTAACTTTTTGCTTACCTTCTTTAGTTTCTTCTAAAAAATAATCGTCAGCTGCTTCTAATGCTTTTAATTTAGCTTCTTTTATAGCTAATCTTTTTACATCAGCTTTCTTTTCATTTATTTCATTTTCAATTTTAGCTTTTGTTTCTTTTTTAAATTGACCTCTTTCAGCATATGCATCTGCAACTTGTTCTCTTCTTACATTTGGTAATATTGTTTTTAAATCTTTAGTAGCAGCATCTAAAACTTGATCATTTGTCAAATTTTCACCTAAGTATGAATTAACAATATCTTTAACTAAACCTTTATCTGATATGTTTTTTGTAATATCACTTGCACTTTCTGATTTAGATATTTTCAATATCTTTTCCATAACTTCTTGCTTATTAGGCAATTGTGACTTAGATATGATAGTTTTAACATCACTAATGAGTCTTGCTGAATCAACATCTTTAAATTTTTTAACAGCTTTCTTTATGGCTTCTGTAACATTTTCACCTAGTTCTACTGCTGTAGCTACTGCATCTAAAACATTTGCTACAATTTCTTTATAACTTCCTAAATCAATAACGCCTGCTTTTTCTGCACCACCTAATGGCCCCGCACCTTTTAAAAACTTATCAAGTTCATCTGACCTTCTTAATTGAGAAGCAAGATCTTTAAGTTGTTTTGATTTCTTTTGTTTTTCTTCAGGTGTAGCAGCTTTCATCCCTTCTTGAAACCCTTCTTTCTTGCCTTCAGCACGAGCTTTTTCTAAAGCTGCATTTATTTCTTGATCATTTAATATAGATATATTTTTATTTACCTCTTTTTCAATAGCTTCAAAATTAGCTTTTGCTTTTTCAATTTTTTCAACATAAGGTCTTACTGTTTTCTTTTGTTCTGCTGTTAAATTGCTTTTATCTAATTCAGCAATCGTTTCAGGAACCTCTGCAACTTTTAGAACTTTTTTAAGATAATCTCTAGTTAATTTTACTTGGCTTCTGTCTGTTTCTTGGAATACTAAATTAAACAAACCTAAGTTTCTACCTGCTTTGTTACCTAATGTTCTTAATACAGATAAAACCTCATTTCTTTGTTCATTTAAACTTTCTACTTCAGCTAAATTACCAGTTTCTTGTGCCTTTATTATTTTAGAATCAATATTTAACAAATGAGATCCAGCTGTTACAATATTATATTCGGTTGGTTCAGGAGTGCCTTTTGACATTAAACTAACTTCAATAGCTCTTTGAGTAGGAACATCAACACCATTTTTTTCTGCTCTTTTTGTAACTTCAGTTAATACATCTGTAGCTACAACATCTCCTCCTCTAACATCAAATTCTTTGCTAAAGTTATAGTTATCCCCTAATGCTTTTTTAGAAATTTGAATTTCTTTAGGAGTTTTAGAAGGTTTGATTTCTTCAACTATTGGTTCTACTACTTTAGGAGCTGTTTCAAGTGATTTCTTTTTTTCAGAATATTTAGTCCAATCGCTAAATTCTTCCGGCATTAAAGCCACTTTTTGTTCTGCAAATTTAAACTCAGATTGGCCTTCTTTAATTAATTTATTACCTTCTGTTACTTTACCTTCTTTTATAAGTTGATTACCTTCTTGCATTTTAGCAATCGCAGCATCATTAACTCCAGAAAAATTAACCCAAGAATTTTGACCTCTGGTTTCAGTTGTAATAGCTCTTTGAGCATCTGGGCTAAACATTTTACTATGATCTACCCATGCATTTTCTTCACCTATTTTACCAAATTGATTTCTATTTACAAAATGTCCAAAATAATCATGGACAGCGCGAAATTTTTCAGTTCCTGTAAACCCATTTGCATCTTTTGTAACTTCACCTAAAAATGGGTGATCTTCTCCACCTTGAAATATTTTAAGTCTTTTATTATTAATAATATCTTCAAACATTTCATCTGAATTTTTATAAGGATCATCCTTAATAAATTCAACTTCAATGCCTAAATCTTTTGTTAAATATTCAAACTGTTTATCAATTTCTTTTGCAGCTTTTTCATAAGCAACTTTTACTTCTGGGTTGCTACTGTCATCTACAGGTAAATCATCATAAGCATCTTTAATACGCTTAGACAATTCTGGATCAATCTTTTTAACAGATGTTTTTTCTGTATCAGGCAGACCTAATTCTTCTTTATTTTTATTTATGTAATCTTCAGTAGCTTTTTCAGCTTCTACTTTCGCCTGTTCAGATTTCTGACCATAGTCGCTACCGAATCGTCTTGCTCGTTCTTTTGCAAGCTGGATGGCATCAAGGATGTTTTGCCTAGATTCTGCTGGGTATTGTTCACCGATTTGATCCCCATACTGTTCAAGTATTCTACTATACTCCCCCTGTGATAAGAATCTTGTGTTGATCCTGTTTTCTTCGTGTCCTGTAACTTGTTTTCCATAATCTTTTGTTAAATTTTTAAGATCAAAACCTTTTTTATCTGAAGCAATAAACATTACCGAATTACCATCAGGTGTCAAAGATAGATCACTAACACCATATTTCCCACCATTTTTATAAAAATCTTGCGCTGCTTCTTTATTTGCAAATGTAAACACATGTTCAAAATCTCTGCCTTTTACATCATATTTATTCATCATTACGCTATACTGACCTTCTGGAGCTAATGTACCTATTAAAGCAGCAAATAACTCTACTTGTTGGTCTGTACCTTTAACCTTTGGAGTAGAGCTTGCTTCCCCTAATTCGCTAGTTGCACCATATTTACCTACCACATTTGGATCACTAAATACCTCTAAACCAATATCTTGTGCAAAATTGCTTGCCATTTTTTTGAAAGATTGATAAGTTTTATTTTCAAAAGCCTTATCTGCTTGAGAAATATCTGTTATTTTACCTTCTCTAAATGGAGCGTAACCTAATTTAAATTCACTTACTGTAGGAGATACAATTTCTTCAGTTGGTTTAACTTTTTCGGTAACTACTGTTTTTTCAAATTTAGGAGATACTACTATTGTTTCTGCTGCAATATTTTCCTCTGGCATTATAACGGCAGGTTTTGTTTGATCTGCCTTTGCTTGTAATGCCTTTTCAATTTCTGTCTTGTTATTTTCATAAAATTGCAAATCTTCAGGAGATTCCATTTTTTCACCTTTTGCAATTCTATTAGCAAATTCACCAATTGCTTCAGATGGCTTTACTTTAATTTCTTCTCCTACTTTATAACCAGTAATATCATCTATTTCTTCTGTTATACCTGTCGGATCTTTTGATTCTATTACTTTTTTTATTTGATTGTCATAAAAATCAATTTCTTTATTTTTATCAGCTATCTCTAAATCTATTTGTTTAGCTATTGCAGATGTAACACCTTTTTTCTTTTCCTCTAAAGCGATTATATCAGCTTTTAAATTATCTGTTTTTTCTGTTAATCCAGTAACTGATGCAACTTTTTCTTCCGGCACAAAGTCTTGTACTTTTGCTTTAGTTTCGGCAAACTTTGGTAATTCTTCAAGTGTTCTTTTGCCATCAGGATAATTTTCAGCTGCTACTTCTACTATTTCTTTAGGTAAGCCAGATAATAAATTTTTAGCAGCAGAAGATATGTATTTAGGCCCTGCATGAGCGAGCTTAAATGCAGCATCCATGATAGCATAATCTCCCGCACCTCTTAATCCATTTTCAATGGCTTCCGCATCTGTTACATCATAGCCTTGCTCTTGTTGTGTTTTTGATCTACCAAATTCAGCGGCTCCTCCTATAGCAGATACTTTAGCTACTCCTTTTAAACCACTGCCTACAGCCTTTAAAAAAGATTCTTTTGCTGTACCTGTAATCATTTTAGGCCCACCTCCACCAACTCCTCTAGCCATTGCTGCTGCGACTACCGCATCAGGTATCGCTGTAAGAGGAGCATTTTTCATAGCATTTTGAGCAGAGGTAACTCTATCCATTCCATCTTCTAATCCTTTCTCGTATAAAAATCTTCTTTGATTTGCAAGAGCATTGTAATACATTTCTCCTACCATTGCTGATTCCCCCCCATAAGGTATCGCCAACAATGCCATAAGTTTAGGAAGTCCACCAGCCAATTCACCCAGATACCCTGAAAATTTTGATGGTGTACTGCCGGGTATATTAGGTTCGTTTTTTATTTTCTCGTCTAACAAATCTGCTAATTCATTAGCATCATTTGTCATATTTATATTAGTAGATTTAATTGGATCAGCAATGCTCCTTACTAAAGTTTTACCAGCAGATTCCAAAAACCCTTCACTTCTTACTAAGTATTGCTTTCCGTCTTTTACACCAACTACCCTAGAAAGGTCGTTATCTCTTTCTTTTGTTATATATTCTTGTATTTGTTTTTGAGCAGCAGGTTTTGAAGGATCAAATATCAATCCTTTTTTCTTATATATATCCGAAAGCGTATTTATAGCAGCTTCGTTTGTTTTAAGCTGTCTTTCGTAAGCTGCTACTTCTTGTTTTGGTAAATTAGTAGGTATATTTAACTTGCCAATAGATGCTTTACCACTTGGCTTAGGCGGTTCAACACCTTTTTGAAGTAAATCAATCTGCTCTTGACTAAATCCTTGTAATGGTAATTTTGATCCTGATGGGGCAGATCCAGTTCCACCAGTCGCGCCAAGATTTTTTTTTTCAGGGTCTGTAAAAAAATTAACACTAAATGTTTTAAAATCAGGCACTTCACTTGCGCCATATGCATCAATTAAGTTTTCATGAATTAATTTAGCATATGCAGGATCTTTTATCTTTTTAGTAAAAGTAATCTCATCAGGAACTTCGTTTACCCCAAATGCCTCAATCAAGTTTTCATGTATTTTTTTTACATAATTTTTTGGCTTTGGTTGTGGGTCACCATAAGTAACTGTTTCTACAGGTACAATCTCTTCATTTATTATTTCTTCTGCCATTAGTCTTACATTTTATTTTTTGGTTTCTTTGACCCCCCTATAATTTCTGATGTTCTTGCACTTCCAGCTGTTTTATCAGCAATTGTATTTTGAATGTCATATGTAACATCAACTGCATTTTTCCAATCATATTGACCAGTTAAAATATTGCCTTTATCATCAAGTTTTGGATAAGCATATAATATTTTTCCATTAGCATCCTCACCAAATACTGGAGTCAAACTAGATTTCTCATATTTAAATCCTTTATCTTTTAATTTTTTCTGCACTCCTAATGCAGCTTCTTTATCAATATAAGGATCAACAATTGTTCTAGGTAAATTCAATTTTGTAACTCCTTTGTTATCAGAAAAAACTTCATTTGTTCTATAGCCTCCCATTGCCTTATTAAATATCTGTTGACTTCCTTGTAATGCTAATGCTTTAATTAATGCATTATTATTAGTAGCAGCATTTGCAGCTGTAATTTTATTTCTTCTTAGCCACTCTTGGAATTTACCTTCATTATTTAATTCTGCCGCAGATTCTGATACTATTCTTTCTTTTGGTACTCTTGAAATACCAATTGCTCTAGCAAAATCTTTTACATTTTGGATAGTAGGTATAATTTCTTTTCCTGTCGTAGGATCAACTGTTTTATATACTTCGCCAAATCTTTGATTTAACTTCTTTACATTTTCAGGATCTTTATATAGTTCAGTAAACCATTCTCTTGTACCTTCATTAGTTTCAAAATCAGTTAAAGAATTTTCACCAAGTTTTTGAACTTGATCATCAGCTAAAATAGATTTTTTTATTTTTTTACTAAACCCTGTTTCTTGTTTTGTTATTGGATCAAATATTACTTCTTCTTTTTCCATAATCATTGGAGTTAAATTAGTAGTAATATTAGATTCGTATTTTTTATCATTAAAAGGATCGTATATTCTTATTTGATCTAATGCTGGAGCTACATAACCAGCACCAAAAGGCTTCATTGCATTATCCCATATTTCTATATAATTAGGAGATACATGCTTTCCTTCAGCTATGGCTTTATCATGAATAGTCTTAAAAGCTTTTCTTTCACCTGCTGCTTGTTTTGCACCACCAAGAAAATTTGACAAATCTCTAAAACCAGCATCTACTGTAGCTTGAGTATCGTAGCCATATTTTGAAGGATTTGTAAGTTTTTCTTTATTTTTAATTGCAAATCCTTTAACTTCATTTAATTTATTAGTAAATATTTTTTGTTCTTCAGGTGTTAATCCTGCTGAATTTAAATTTTTTTCATAGTCTTTATAATATTTATCAATAGCTTCAGCATTAGCTTGTTGCTTTTGCTTCATTTGCAAAAATATTTGAAGTGGCTTAGATGTAAAATCTACTGCAACATTACCCCCTCTATATGGGTTAACACCCGATAATAATCCTGTAGATGCCATTTTTTTATGATTTTATTTTTGGTTTGTAACCAGCCGCTGCTATAGTACCTGCGCTACTTAATCCTTGACCAACCATTTGCATTCCAGCATTATATCTTTCGCCAGCAGCTTGGGCTTTTAATTGTTCTAATTGCAATTGACGATTATACGGTGTCATTTGGTTTATATCAAATTGTCTTTGATAATCAGCTGATTTAAGTTGAGTAGCTTGACCAAATTGTCCTAATCTTTGTTGCTTTGATGCTTCTGCTTGTGCGCCTAAATTTTGCATAGCTCCCATTTGGCTAGCCTGCAAACGACCTATACCACCAATAGCTGACCTTCTATCTTGTAATGCACTAATACCTTGAGCAGATGCTCTTCGGATATTTTGCGCTCCAATTTGATATTGTTGAGATTGATATGGATTTTCTCTATATCTATTCATTGCCTCTTGATAATATGCATCAATAGACTTATCTGGTTTATATAAAGGACTGTTTTGCGCTTGTCTTTCAAGAGCTTCTTGCGCTCTTCTTTGTTGTTTGTTTGAAGTAATCATTTGGGTAGCACCTAAGCCAACCCCAACTACTGCTGTTCCAACTCCTATTGCTATAAAACTCATAACTCAATTTTTTTATTTTTTTCTAATGCTTTTAAATATTCAGTTTTAATATCAGTACCAGTTAAATAATTAACATGTGGTTCTAATATTTTTTCTTCAATTTTTTTTACAATATTTTCTTTTTCGTCATCATTTAAATCATTGTATTCTGATTTCATATCATCTACTCTGTGAAATGTAGTCCAAATACAATCTTCCAATATATATAAAACTCTTCTTGTTCCCGGCTTTGTGATGCCAGTATAAGGAGCTGTTATTTCATGCCATTCATCAGAATCAATAGATACAGCTGCTTTACCATAAGAAACAATATACGGATGCTCTGTTTTGTGAATCTTACTTGTTATTAAAGACCCAGCAGGCATAAATATTTCCCTAATATACATACCATCGGTAAATTTATGAGTAGTAAGACAATGAACTGGTTCAAAATTTTCTAACATAGCCACTTCTAACTCATCTAATCTATCATCATTTTCCCTAATAATCATTATCTATTATTCAATGGTGAATTAATATATTTAGTCGTTGCGCTGTTCAAATATACGAAAGAATTTGCACTTGCTTTCTCAAATTTTATAACCATATAATTACCCTTTAAACTATCACCCTCTATTAGCCCTCCCGGACTGCTAGAATCCCTTAAAAACGATGCTTGATATTCAGACTCCAAAGACACAAAATCAGACGCTAAAAGCTGACTTGTCTGCTTTACACTTGTACTTCCACCTGTGTCCATTTGGGTGTAAATCACTGGGCAAGCCCATGTAGTATTGCCTGTTTCCATTACTGAAATCCATGTCTTTTTATCTAATGAATTTGAGTTAAACACGTTGGTTATTGATGCATTATACTGAACCCCATAGAAATTACAGAAAGGAGCTGTCCCATGCTCCCAAATTTGACCATTTTTAAAGGTAAACATGGTAACATTAACAACGCCCATAAATTCAGGGAAATACGAATAAAAAGCCTCAAATGCATTAGCATTTTCGTCAAACGAAATAGTATATGGATCTTGATGATATGTTAAAATTGCCATTTTTTTTAAATTTTATTTTTTACTAACAGCTTCCGTCAAAGATTCTAACACTTAATGTACCGCCGGAGCCTACAACTTGTCCGCTAAATGTTCTACTTGTTGAAGTTGCACTTACGCAAGTAAGATTAGAAGCAGTATCTACAACCTCAACCGAATCGTTGCTTATGCTTGTATAAGATACAACAATTGTTTGAGATGCACCGGTCTGTGTTGTTGAAGCAGATGCTCCATCTCCAGCAACTATTGGGAATACTGCGCCATCTACCTGTACTCCATTAACAGTTATATTTGTTATTGATGTACCAGCAGTGCTATTAGTAATATCAACAAGCGCAAAACCTAAAGTTGTGGTTGTGGTAGTAGGAGCGGCAGTTGTTGTTGTAGGTGCAGCAGTTGTAGTAGTCGTTGTAGTCGTTGTAGTCGTTGTAGTAGTAGTTGTGGTAGTAGTTGTGGTGGTTGTTGTGGTTGTAGTAATACAATTTACAACCGCTCCAGAACTTACTCCTTTATTACCACTATAATCCATTATAGCTACATAATAAGTTGCGTTTCCTAAAGAAGTAAATGTATATTCTGTAGCCCCACCTATAAATGTTCTAGTTCCAGAATTATCTAATTTACTAAGAGCATCTCCGCTTGAAACAGAACTAATAGCAATATATTCAAAGCTGCCCGTTCCTCCATCAAATCCATTAGCTAATACAGTTCCCGTTCCCTCTCCACCAGTACACCCTGAAGTTACACTTAAAGTAATTGGTGGAAGAGTTGTAGTTGTTGTAGTTGTGCTTGTTGTTGTCGTTGTAGTTGGAGCAATAGTTGTGGTTGTCGTTGTAGTTGGAGCAATAGTTGTGGTTGTTGTTGTAGTTGGAGCAATAGTTGTGGTTGTTGTTGTAGTTGGAGCAATAGTTGTGGTTGTTGTTGTAGTTGGAGCGCTAGTTAAATTAGTAGCATATCCAGAATCATTAATTTGAATTGCAGATATACCATCGCTTTTCCATCTATCGCCTCCAGCAAATGCTACAAGAGGCACTGTTGGAGCAGTAATAGTGCCTTCATAATAAGTTACTAAATCTACAAAAGTATTAGAATAAGACCACAAATAAATATTTTTAGTTGCTCCACAAGCAGCAGTTGAACTAACTGATGGAGAGCCATTTACCAAATATTTATAAGTAGGTGGCGCAACTGTAGTTGTTGTGGTTGTCGGAGCAGCAGTTGTGGTTGTCGTTGGGGCAACAGTTGTAGTCGTTGTAGGGGCAATCGTTGTTGTAGTAGTCGGAGAGGCAGTTGTGGTTGTGGTCGGAGCAATAGTTGTTGTGGTCGTAGTAGTTGAAGTGGTAGTAGTAGTTGAAGGTGGAGGACAAGAAGCTGTTTTACAATTTCCAACAGGAGTCACAGTTCCAGTACCCACTACGATTTCAGCTTGCAATAAACCGCCTACTACTGCTGCACAAATATATCTAATTCCAGCTGTTGCATAAACATAGTTTTCACTTACCCCATAACAATTAAATGTAGCAACCTCGCCACCAACAGAAGTAATATTTACCTCTACGCAATTACAAGGATTTGGACTAAATGTTGTAGTTGTAGTCGTACTTGTACTTGTTGTTGTTGTAGGCGCAACAGTTGTGGTTGTAGTTGTTGTCGTTGCTGGGCAGCTAGTTAAATTAGTAGCATATCCAGAATCATTAATTTGAATTGCAGATACTCCATTACTTTTCCATCTATCTCCACCAGCATAAACTACTAATGGCACTGTTGGAGCAGTAATATTACCTTCATAATAAGTTTCTAAATCTATAAAAGTATCAGAATAAGACCATAAATAAATATTTTTAACTGCCGCACAAGCAGCGTTTGAACTAACTGATGCAGAACCATTTACCAAATATTTATAGTTAGGTTGTGAAATTGTGGTTGTAGTTGTAGTTGAAACCGGAGGGCAAGCGGCTGTTTTGCAATTGCCTATAGGCGTTAAAGTTCCTGTACCTGATACAATTTCAGCTTGTAATACTCCACCAACTACTGACGCACAAATATATCTAATTCCCGCTGTTGGATAAGCATAAGTTATATTTACACCATAACAATTCAATGTAGCAACATCACCACCTACTGATGTAATATTAACCTCAACACAATTACATGGTTCAGGACTAAATGTTGTAGTTGTAGTAGGTGAGGCTGTTGTTGTAGTCGTTGGTGAGGCTGTAGTAGTCGTTGTCGGTGCAGCAGTTGTTGTAGTCGTTGTAGTTGTAATATATCTATTAATTTCCTCTAGTGCGATTATATACTTATTAGTATTTGCATCAAATACACCATAAATACATGGATCTCCAGTATAAACCCCACCATTAGAAATTGAATTATTTAAATCTTTTCTATAAGCTGCTGTTTTGTCAACAAAGAAAGCATTAGTTTTATAAAGAATACTAATTGGCTCAATTCCATTTTGGCTTAATCTACAAACTACACCTCTGTAATTATCTACAAAATAGTCTGCAAAGTTATTCCATGCAAGACTTGTTGCAGCATCTCCAATACCATAATCACCTGCGTAATATTGTATTTTGTTAATTAACTGGTCACTATTTGCTTGTAAAGGGTTACCTGTTACGTCTTTTACGATTTGAGTAAAAATAGGCACATTACCTACTTTAAATTGCTGATAAACCTTTAAATATCTATCTCTAACATGCAATCTTAATACATCCCCAAATGTTCTATCATACTCATCAAAATCTTCATAAAAGAATCTATTAGTAGCGTTTATATTAGTATTTGTTTGATAGGCTTGACCAAATCTTATCAAAGTTGGAAAATATGTTTGTCTTGCGTTTTCGTCAATAACAGATGGCCTTCCATTGCTGTTTGTAACTAAATTTAAAGTATCATTAAAACTTGATTCAATAATTCCAATTTGTTTTTCCTTTAAAATTTGAAAATCAAAATTTAATGGCTGAACAATTATGTTATTAGTTCCCGTATCATCATTTGTAGATTTAGCTACTATCCATACTTTTCCTGTTGCGGGAACGCTAAATCTTTTATTAATTGTAAATTTTGTAGGTACATTTTGAGTTAAATTATTAACCTCTATAGGCAATAAAGAAATTGTATATTTTGCAGATGGAATTCCCGTTGAAGTACAAATAATAGCATAAACAGAAAAAGTAGAAGCACCATCTGATGACACATTAAAAGAACCATTAATTGATATAATTTTTTCAGAAATGTTTGATTTATTATAGAAAAAATAACCCGTACTAACCCAAATAGGGAAACCGCTTCCAGTTAAAAATACTTGTGCATTTGGCTGTGTTTGTATTCTATATGAATTGTTGTCAATAGATCTATCAACTGTAATTGGAAATGTTTCACTTCTTGTTATAGGATCTTGGAAAGTTTCAATATCAAATACAGTAGAAGAATAAGAAAAATTATCACTATATGGGACTGTTCTAATCCTATAAAATAAATCACCATTTGTAACAGGAATAATAGCTGGAACCGCACTTGGATTTACGCTAGATTGTGTTTGCAAACCCATATGATATCTAGTAGCTGTTCCCGGATTTCCGATACCGTATTCTTTACCAAATTCATAAAAAAATCTTTGATTTAAATCAGCATTTGTAGAATAATTGTATAATAAAATTTCATAATGTTGAAAATCAGGAGTACCTGTAAATTGGAAATTACCACCTATGTCATCATTAGGATATCTTACTTTTAAGAAGTTTCCAGTAGCTGTATATGTATTAGTATCTATTAATACTGGAGCTGGATATGTTATATTATATTCAAAAGAAGTAACAGTACCAATTATTTCATAATCAAATTGCTCGGTTATATAATTAATGTCATTAGTAACATTATATCTAGCAATAAACCTAATTCTATCTCCTTCTGTATAATTATATGAAACAACATTTTGTGTTGAACTTATGGCTTCATTATAAGCTGCAATATTGCCAATACCAATGTAAAAGAATCTTGAATTATCTACATTATTAGTTATGCCTGCAAAAGCTGATTCACTAATCCAACATAATCTTTTATTATAAGTTGTATTATTTGATCTTAAAACTTGATAATATGTAGCGTATAATGGTGGTCTGTTAAGTATATTTAAACTTACTTGAGGATAGTTTATTAAAGGTTGATCATCTGGTAAATGAGTAAAACTTGGGGTATTAATTGTACCACCAATTGATGTTTGCGCGCCAATAGTTCTTCCTTGTGCATCAAAATACTGAATTGCATATTGATAACCAGAATCCCACACATAAGCAAAACGAGTATTATTATTACTTAATAAAGTCAATGTTTTAAACCCAACAGAAGTTAAAACAAACCCACTTGAGTAATTCATAACTAACTTATTGCCAACTATAGCCCCAACTTGAGTATAACCTTTCGCTACCATTGCAGCGGAAATTCCACTTAAAATACTATTAACACTATTTGAAATAGATGAATTAGCCGTATAAGATACACTTAAATCTGTACCATTTGCTGAAAATGAATTAATGTAATATCCGCCAGCAGAGTTATTTAAGGTTGTAACTTCCCCGTTTGTATTTATTCCAGTTCCATAAAGATAAATACTCATTTGCGTACCAGAACCACTATCTGTACCATTTACTGTAGCAAGTAATAATACCCCAGCTTGATCATAAAAATAAGTATATGCGTTTGGAGTTAAATCAACACTCAAATTCATATTTGTTTTATCGTAACCCTCTAAAATACCAGCATATAACAAAACATTTCCATTAGCTAGTTCCCCAGCATTTGCTCTTTGTGGTACCCAATCCTGTAATTGATTTGTTTCAATTATATCTAATTGAGTATAAATAGAGTCGTTAAAAAACTTTGTAATAAAAATATCATTATCAATATTTGAAACATCAAAAGATTCTATTAAAAACCAATCGCTAGTTAAACCATTTGTAGTTTCTCTAAAACAAAGCTCTACAGCTTTTACATCCGGGCCACCAGTTGAAAATAATACAGCTATTCTTGCATTATCTGTAGCAATAAAATCAGTAAGTGTTTCAGAAGGCTGTTGAGGCAATGGTACAATACTTTTTGAACTCCAAACAGATTTTTCATTGTTATCATAAACATATCTGTATGAAAATTGAAACAATTTGTTTCTTAAATTGTTAATTGTTATTGTAGTATCGTTTTCGTAAACCACTTTTGGAGGCATTACTGGAGGAGCTTTTGCAACTAACAAGTATTCTAAATACCAATCATTCCCGTATAAGTTATTTACATTTAAACTTTTTGGTTGATTATATGCATCATTAAAGAATAAAATATCACCTTCTATATCTCTATAAAAAATATTTATTGATAAAACTTTATAAGATGGATTAAAATTTAAAATATCAACGCCATTGCTTTGTGTTTTACTTATTAAAACAGGTACTACTGCATTTGTATTTAAGTCATAATATAGTATTGTATTAAATCCATTACTATTCCATAAAAAGTAATAAGCTCTATTTCTAACTTTATCTGAATAAAAACCAATAACTTTATTGGTACCATTAGGAGCTGTATATGGTATTAAAGTATTTCCTTGTATATTGGAAACTACTTTATCTTGAGCTGCTCCTTGAGCATCTTTTGTTATATTTAAGGCATCAATATAGTCATTATTACTAATTCTATAATCAGCATCATCTAAGTTTAATCTACCGCTAAAAGGAGTATTTATTATCATTTTTTATGCCTTAACAGTCATTCTTTGAGTGTCTAAATTTTGTTCGTAAGCTTGCATTAAGTACAATGGCTTAAATTGAGCATTAGCAATTCTTCTTTGATTATAGAATTCATTTTTTCTATCTCTTTTGTCACCTAGATTACCCTTTCTTGTACTTGGCATAGTAGCTATATCTCTCCAAGATAACCAAGAAAGCAATGCTTCTCTAAATTGAATAGGTATAGAATATGTTTCTTCTGGATTACCACTAGATAAATACTCTATCATTAAATAATCATAATAGAAATATTGATTTAAAAGCACAACACCATTTGAATCATCAATATTAAATTGACCTACAAATGGAGAGCCACTTGGTAAACCATAAATATTTTGAAAACCATACCCATCCCAATAGTTAAACCATAATGGCAAATCTCTTTGATACCATGTAGCTAAAGTATTGTCTTGAGTCAATTCCAATCTATCTGGCTGTTGGTCTGCATAATATGTCATTTTGTTATTAAACTTCAATGGAATAATTTCTCCTACTGAATTTAATACACCTATTTTAGTATAGCTAATATAATCATTAGGCAATTGTGCCGTATAATTTGTTGTATCAATAGGGATTTTTACACTTCTTATTTTGTAAAAAAAGTCAAGTCCCAATTTTTCCATACCTCGTACTGCTATATTGTATAATTTAGCGTACTTGTGTACGGATTGCTCACTTTCATCCATGTAATCATTGATTACAGAATCTATTGTTATATAATTTCTAACCTGTGACATATTTAATTATTTGATGCGTAAGCTAATATATCGTTCTGACGAATTAAGAATACAAGTTCATTATCTAAAATAATTGGTTCACCTGCTCCTTTTATGTGAAAAATAACATCATCTTTTTTTGCTTCCATTTTAACTTTAGCCGTACCTCTTCCTACAGAAATAACTTTTGCCTTGCAATTTCTTTCTCTGTACCCTTCTGGTAAAAACAAACCGCCTTCTGTGATTTCTTCTGGTGCAAATGGTTTTACTAACACCATATCTCTAATTGGTTTCATATATTATTTAGTTGTTGTTATCTACTCCGTCATTACTTGTATCTATTGGTCTTGACCTTTCAAATGCTAATTGAGATTTGATATATTCAATCATCATTGGAACATAGTCATCTGGTATAATTAATGTAGATTGTAAATTAGTAGAATCACCTCCACTAATCATTCTTACATTTGCAGTATATTGAGATAACAATATAGATGATTTTACATATATATTTTTACCTTCAATCCAATATAATAATTTATTCTGAATTGGTCTAAGACTATCTATATAACCAACTTGATTTGTGCTTAATGGTATAGCTGTTTGAGAAATCTTTCCCTCGCCTATAAATTGCAATGTTGCAACCCCTTCATTTTTTCCTAATGCAACAGGTATTACTGGCAATGAGATTGAATAAGTTGTAACGTTTTCATTTACAACTGGTAACGCTTTAAATGTAGTGTAAAATGAATTATTAACATAAGCTACCCCATCCATTTGCAAACCATCCATATAATTCTTTCTAGCAGCTAATGCAATAGCATCATTAAGCCATTGATTAACTTGATTGTATGTAATACTTGAATCATCGGATGGCTGTCCGTTATATATTTGTCTTAATATTCTTTCTATAAATGCGTATCTAGTCATTATTGCCCAGTTTGTGTTACTTGATTAGCATATTGCTGTACTTGTCCGTCTTGTAAATTTAAGCCAATTAATTTTAATGCCCTAGCTATTATTTCTAATAAATCTACATTATCCCAAACAGGCTGAACGCTTGTGCCAGAACTATAAACAGGTCTGCCATTAACAGTGGTATAAGCCCAAACGATTTCAGGTGCATCTTTTACATAAGTTAAAATTGCACTACCAAGCGTTACAGGATAAAATTGGAATCCAGTAGGTTCTAATAAATAAATAGGATTAGTTGCAATTGGATCAATTTGGCTATTATAATAAGAATATAGAGTATCTTGCTGCACAAATCTAACCCTATTAAAAGCTGTTGTTATCATTGTATCAGCTTGCACATAATCAGCAGGATAAGCTGATTCACCAGACCCATTAATAGATAATGTAGCACTTGTAATTAATGGAGATAATCTTTGTCTAATATTTTCATTTTGGCTATAATTAATTCTAGCCTGTGGTCTACCATATTGATATTGCTGAAACTCTCCCAACAAGTAATCTTGATATGAAACTTGTGCTTGATTTATAGTCAAATTAAATTCAGATGGAGTCAAATAGCCATTTTGCGCCTTGTTAACTGCAAACTGACAAATACGATACATATCATTAACATTCATTGGAATAAGTTATACAACAAATATACGAAAAAGATACAAAAAACCCCGTAATTTTTAGTTACAGGGCTTCTTTTATTTAGAGAGAGAAGAACTACATTAATTTCTTTAATTGCTCTAAAAATGCCTTACAATCATCTTGAGGGAACATGGCATATTCAACTAAATAGCTTTCAGGTCTTTTGTCAGATGGTATTTTACAAATAAACCCACCATCATTAGCCCAATAAGCAGAACCTTTTTTGCTATTAACATCAATTCTATTGTCAATTAAAGCTTTTTTAATAATAAAAGCTACTTCAACTTCCTTAGAACCAGCACTTTCCATAAACTTATTAGGTTGTGCTTCAGCATATAATTCGTAATCATTTCTTAATGCTTCGTTAGACTTAGGCATACCTAATTCGTCTGTAAACAAAATACCAAGATAATTACAATGTTTACGCATTTCTTCATCACTAGCTAATGAAGCATATTTAATAGCTTTAACCTTAGCAACTCTCTTTTCTCTTTCTAATTCAGCTGTTCTTTGAGGATTCCATTCAAAGAAAGTAATCTTTCTAGTGCCTTTTTTGTTTGGATTATCCAAATTTGCATTACAAAGACTTAAAAATTCAAGTGCTGTCATATCGTAATCGGGGATTCTTAAAACCCTTCTGTCAAATATTAAACTCCTTCTATTTTTTTCAACAAAGCTTTTTTCTAAACCTTTTTGATCTTCTACCCAAATACTAGGATAACCTGTTAAAAGTCTAATCCTTTCCATTCTTTTTTTCTCTGGATTCCAAACATCATCAATACCTTCCATATGGTATTTACCATTCTTTTTTGTATCTGATAACTTAAAAATCTTAAAAGTAACACTTTCGTTTGAAACAGGAGCTTCGCTCATTGCAACAGCTGCTTCCTCTTGTTGCCTAACATTAACAAATTCTCCTTGTTGAGATAAATTAAATTCATTTATCCCTATTGATGCCTTTAACTTTGCCATAAATGGTTTTTTAAATGTTAAAATAGGTAGAGGCAATCAATAAAGTTGCCCCTACCATAATTAAAATGTCCTAATAACTAATTAGTTACCTTGAACAATGATGAATTGGTTTGCTGCACAAACACGAGTACCACGATAAGTGATCATCGCAATTTGATTAGTCATTGTACCATCTGTTGGATTAGGAGATCCACCACCATATTGCCATACACGAATACCGTTACCAACAGTACCACCTACAGGAGGTTGTTGATACATGATTGTGATATTCTTGTAAACTTGAGCAGTTTTAGCATCCTTAGTTTCACCCATTGGGTAAATCATACCAAAATTACGGAAGTAATCTACATTTGGAGTTAAACCAGTTGTAACCTCAGTATTGAATTGAGGATACTTCTTAACAGATAATAAATATCCATCAATAAAGATTTCTTGGAAACCATAAGATACAGAAGCTTCTTTTGATTTTTCACCTTGTCCATAAACAAAAGCACCAGCTGGGTAAGCAGCAAAGATACCATCAG
>Ga0209246_10000423_pt1 | contig 18081 bp, 28 predicted proteins | sample LauGreSpBDMM15SN_2_FD_187560 | JGI IMG/M metagenome (GOLD analysis project Ga0209246, IMG submission 187560) | Freshwater lake microbial communities from Lake Michigan, USA - Sp13.BD.MM15.SN (SPAdes) (version 2) | ecosystem: Environmental > Aquatic > Freshwater > Lake | place: Lake Michigan...
AATATTTAAATTTCTTTTTATTACCACCATGTTCACAAATACCACCAAACTTCGTTGGTTTAGATACAATAGTAATATTAGAAATAGTAATATTTTGTAAATCAGATAATACAGGGTTTCTACATTCATCTTTATATATTCTAATAGTAAAATTAAATTTATTCATAATAATTAGTTTAATAGTTAAAAAGGAAGTTATTTCAGATACTCACAAACTGTTACCTTCTGTACTTTAGTTGTAATAGCTCTGTTTCTGATGCTATTTAAATCACCTTTTTGTATTACTACACTTGTGATACTATTATAACTAAGAAATCCTTAGGAAATTTCATTGGTACATTATAATGAATTTAATAAAAATAACTCTCTACCTAATGATAGAGAGTTATTGGTTTTACTAGAACACTGTTTTTGGTTGTTTATTTGAAGGTGCAAATTCAGCAGTTTCTGCTTTAGATTTTGCAAACAATGAGGCATTTCTTGTTGTAGTTGTAATTGGAATCTCTGTTAGAGATGTTACAAATAAACACATAACTCCATCTTTGTTTTCAATAAGGTCAACGTTTACTTTAACCCACTCTCCTTTAGAAGGAATGTAGTCTTGTGGGCGTTGAGAAGCTGTAAGATTTTGATTACAAGCTTCTTGTAACATACCTTGTTCAGCAAATCCTTGTGCTTGTTCTTCATGATATGGTGTCATAGCTTGAAGATTCACAATGTATTTACCATCGTAAGGCGTTACTGATGTAACTTTTAGATTGTAAGCACCTGGCTTATCAACGATTTTTTTAGCAGATGTGATTTTTTCTGCTGCTTCAGAGGTTAGTTCTGGTCTTTCTACTGTTGTCATAACTTTATTTGTTAAATTTTGAATTGTTAAAATAATTACAGTGAATCTGTAATCGAACCTAATTAGAGTAACGAACTCTGTAACCACTAAAGGTTGATTAGGTTGGTGTTGTTAATAAAGACCACAATCATAATCTAAATGATCGTATGATAGTGTTGATGTTGTTTGTTCTGTAGTATGTGATTCTTCTTTAGTAAAGAGAGTTTCACAAATAGCATCAATGTGTTGAAATGTATCAAACATGAATAATGCAAATACAATGATGTAGATAATTGTTGGTGTCATAAGGTTTGTTGTTTAAAAGATGGAATAATTATGAGTTAGCTTTTAACCACTCATCAATAGCTTTACTACCATTAATTACTTGTTTCCAGTTACTAACTAAATCAAAATCTTCATCATCATTGATAGATGAGAAAGATGGTTCTTCATTAGTTAGTTTAACTATTTGAAGAGAATTGCTTTTATAGATAATAAATTTGAACATAATGTATGTTGTTTAAAATAGGTGATTTGATTGTAAATGGTGTAACACAATCATTGTTGATATTAAAGCTACACCAGAACTAATAGAGCCAAGCATATTCCTTTTAGAATAGGAATCAACAAAGATTGTCATTAGTGTTACAAATAGAACACTAAAATAAAGAAATAATCCTAACATAATGTATGTTGTTTAAAGGGTGAAATTAGTGAATTTAGTGTGTGTAAAAATAGCTCTAATAATTGAGAGGATATTAGAGCTATTTAAGGGAGATAAAGATAATACTCTCTAGCTTTTTATATTTAGAGAATAACGTAAAAAATGGTGATAAATAAGTTATCCAGCCATAGCTTCTAATCTAGCGTGTTCAAATTTAATGGTTTGTTCTTTAATGGAATCAAACATTTTTTGATCGACTTCTACTTTAACAATATCATCTGAAAGTGATTTGTCAAATTGTCTCAACATTTCCCAAGCAAGTGATTGTTTGTAAGGGAAGTCTTCGTTTACTTGAATAATCCAGTTTAGTTGATAGTTTGGAATTTCAATAGATTCTGGGGTGTTTTCTAATGTTATTATGCATTTGCTCATGATGTGTGATTGTAAGAGTGAATTAAAAGGTGTGTTAAATTGTTGTTTTTATTTAGAATCAAGTTGAGTGAAATTACTTAAAAATAAGAGAGTAAAAAGGTTTGGGTATGGAAGAGTCCCATACTCATATCCTCTCAAATGCAACAAAGATGCAATTAGAATTAACAATAACTATTTGAGAATCATGTAGTTACTCAATATATTATAGTAATTATCATTGTATGATGACAGTAATTATTGTGGGATGAGAATTTAATTTCCCTAGTAATTTTCCCCATGAACAAGTAACTAGATAGATACGAAAGTATATAGCATACCCAATTAAGGATATGCTATAAGACTTAGAACGTAGGGAAGATGTCAGCTCCTTTAGTACGGTATTTAAGTGGTTGGTTACCTTCCAATCCACCTTCAAGACCGCTAACGGTAGAGATGACTCTAGTGACATCCTTATCTTCTACTTTCACAGAAAGAGAGATAGGATCTATACTATAGATATAGAGTGTAACGTCCTGGTCAAACTTTGTTTTAGCAGGAATAACTCTAACTAGAGGTTGACCTTGTATCTGAACTAGAAGAGGATTACCATTTTCCGTTAGGAAAGGAGTAGGTCCAGCTTTGATAGCAGATACAAGAGAGGACTGTGATGAATGCAATGTTACAGTAGTCATAACTTTAGGGTTAAAGGGTGGGTGTATATTAAAATCTCAAGCTGTATGGGGGTGAAGAGAGAAGATAGTTTAAACTTTTTAACATACATAAAAAAAAAATAAAAAATTTTATACCAAAAATCACTCTCCTTGAATCCTAAACAGTTTCTTCATTCCACATTTCTCTACTAGATCTTGACATGCTCCTTCAAACTCTAAAGGAAGATCATGAATTTTACTCAAGAGAATCTCTTGTTCAGGAGTTAATACTTTCTTAGCATTATACTGATGTAAGAGGATATTGATTTTCTCTTGATTCTTTTTCCAGTTATCTAAACCAGATTGATTTGATTGTTCTTCTACTCCTTTGAAACTGAACATATAATAGTGATTTATGTAAAGATAACTACATTACTCCATTTTTTTGAATAAAATATTTGACCAAAAAACTCTGTAACCAATTGACAATCAGTACACTTACATGAAAAATTCCAAAACAAGAAAATACTTATAGTACTATAGGTTTTTTTTATTTTCAAAAAGCTCTGCTTCTTTCTGATTATCAAGTAGTTACAACAAAACATGAATTTAAAATTTTGGAGCAACCCTTGAATTAGTACGTATAACTCTAATATTTTGTAAAACTCTCAAAATATTGTATATCTTTGTAGCATGGAGGAAGTTAAATTAACAGCTAAAGAAAAGAGAATTGCTCTTGAAAAGCAATTAGGAGGTAATCCTTTCTATGTAAATATTCCTATAGTAAAAAGACCTACTGGAAAATATTATGAAGACATTGATGGTGTAAAGTTACCAGAAGAGGTTTTACAAGACTCAGAGCCTTACACTAAAGTATTTGTAGGAAAGTTAAACAGAGAGATTGTAAACAAACTACCTGATAGATCTAAAGCCATGTTATTATGGATTATGCAGGAACTAGAAGCTGGTAAAGACTATGTTTATGTCCCCCGTAAAAGATACATGGAAGAACTCGACATATCTTCTACTACTACTGTCACAAATGCTTTTGCTGAATTAACAAGATGTAGTTTTATTACGCCTTCTGTAATAAAAGACATTTATTGGATAAACCCAATGTTTATATTTAGGGGAGATAGAATTAAAAAGTATTGTAGTAAGTTCAGTTTTAAAAATGTTAAAGAACAACCACAATGGGACAAGTAAAGTATTTCAAAGGATGTTCTTCTTTATCTGAAGTAAATGCTACATTGTTGCATATCTTCAATACTAAATATAAAGAACCTTCTAAAAGAGACTCTGTTTATGATAAGATTTTACAGGAGCACATGTACCTTGTATGTACCACAGAAAGTATTAAAGAATTGTGTGAAGGGAATACTTCTAATCCGTATTCTACCACAAAAAGTGTATATAACTCTAATATAAAGTGGATAGATGGAGTTTATCACAATTTATTAAAAGCTAACAAGAATCCTGGGGCTACATATTTTATTTATCTTAAAGAGGTAGAAACATTAAGAATAAACCCAAAGAAAGAAGACCTTGAACGAATTGCAGAATTATGTAAGTATAACCCAGGTTGGGCGTACCATAAATGTAAAGAATTAAACATAAAATAAATATGAGTGTAGTATTATTAGAACAGTTAATTGAAAAGTTTAACGAAACAAGTGAAACAGTTATTGAGGTTTATTCTGGAGTAAGAAAGGATAGACAGGTTGAGATAGGTCTTGCTAAAAGGTTTGAAAATAAACCTCTTATTAATATTAACTTTAAACAGACTCCTATTGTTTCACACGATGAAGGATTGGATCAAGGAGCAACTAGAATTATAGATGCTTTATTTGGGAATGGGTTAAGTTATTTGATTAATTTTATAGAAAAAGAAGATGAGAAATCTGAGGAAGGAAGCGGAAAGCTTTGTGAAGATAACAAGTAGTGATGTAGGCAATCCTTCTAAAGAAATAGAATGGAGAGCTGTAGATCGTTATGAAATATGTTTAGGTTGTGAAGTATTATCTAACTCTAAACAAAAATGTGATGCTAAAAAGGAAGGTAAAGCTGTAAAAAGTTTTATTTATAACAACAAAGAAGTTAATAGAGGAGATATAGTTACAGGTTGTAATTGTCCATTAGTAACTAAGATTAGAAGTAATAGTTTGTGTCCACTAGGTAAATGGTAAGCACTATGTTTAAAGAATCGTATAAAATAAAAGATGTATTAGGTAAATGGGTAATACTAGAACAAAAAAATGGATTTATATCTGGGTTTGATTGTTCGCAAGTAGTAAATTTTACTTACTTAAATCCCCATGAAACAGAAGAGTTTAGTAAGTGTAGAGTGATTTTATTAAATGATAGTTCATTTATTATAGATATTACATTAAGTAGTCTTTTCGAGTTGCTTAAAATAAGTTGATTATGATTAAATGGGAAATAGTAAACAAAGATTTGGTGGTAACTCCATCAAGTCTTTTAGTTCCAGTGTTTAAACAGTTATACGATATAGATTTGGATCTATTGAAGTATGTGTATCTTACATGTGATATTACTGAAGAGAATCCTTTAAGATCTTCTAAAGGAGAAGATAGAGAGAGACGTGCTTTAGAAATGTCTATTAAACAGTTACCTAAAGATGTTTCAACTAAATCTTTATTAATCAAAGCTAAAGACTGTTACACTGAATTTAACAAAACATCTGCTGATAGGTTCTTATCTGTAATTGACGAGAAGTTGGATGAGATCAGAGATGTTTTAAAAGGTGTTAAAGTTGAGATTAAAGAAGGAACAGACAAGAATGGTAATACTGTTTGGAATACTAATGCTTCTATCATAACAACTATGATGGAAAAAGTAGATTCGATTCAAGCTAAAAGAGAGTCTATTGAGAAAAGATCTATTAAAGAATCTGCTAAACTCAAAGCAAGAGGAAATCAAGAAAGATCTGCTTTGATGAAAGGTGAAATTAAAACTAATGCTTGGTAATGGCTAATCATCCTGAATTTACATTTGCTCAACAACCTCCTAAAGGATTAACTGGTGCTTCATTATCTGATTGGTATAATGAAATGCTACACTATTGTAAAGTAGGATATGAACATAAGGGAAACAGAATTACTGGAGATCACTTTTGGTTCTTAAACTTTTATAGAATCAATCTTAACTATGTTAGGAAGGATGGAACTATATTTGATGAAGTAGGTTCTCCTTTATACTGCCAAACAGATGATTGGTTATATAAACAGATTGAAGAGGCTCATGAATTAAACCCTAAAAAACCTAAAATTCTTTTAGTAACAGGTAGAGGTGCAGGAAAAACACATGTAGTTGTTTCGATAGGTGATAAAGGCTTCTATACTAAACCTAATTTTACAGGAGTAATATCTTCTTCTACTGAGACTTTAGTCAAACCTACTTTTAACGTATTCAGAACTTCCATAGATTTAATTAACAAAGCACATCCTAGTATAGCCATTTCCTTATTAAAAAACACTGACGAGGAACTACATGTAGGAGAAGTTGTTATTGATGAAGGAGACGATGAAAACAAAAAAACTAAAACTGGTAAAGGTTATATTGAGAGAATTATTTACAAGAAAAAAGATGTTACAAGAGGAAGACGTTTAGATTATCAACACTTTGAAGAAGTAGGTGCTTGGAATCAACCAGGAGTAGCAACTTTAGAAGATTGTTTAACTGCATCTGAAGGTAGTTTTGGTGTAGGGGAGTATAAAAAATGTAGAACTTTCTTGACTGGTACAGGAGGGTCTGTAACTTCCATTGCCCTTAAAAAGATTTTTTATGATCCAGATAAGTATAACATTTTTGTACCTAGAGAATATGAAAAGCGTAAAGCCATTTTTATTCCTTCTCAGTTAAAGTGGGGTGGGACATATGAAGAAGATGGTATCCCAGATGTTGAAAGAGCCCTCCCTATGATTATGGCTGAGAGAGAAGTTAAGAAAAATGACATAGATGCTTTTTTAAAACATTGTTCTGAGTACCCGATTAAAGAAGAAGAAGTTTTTAGGTTATCTGGTACTAACACCTTTCCACAAGATCTCATAGCAAAAGCTATTCAAAATATTACTGAATTTAAAACTTCTGTTAAACCTAAAAGAGGAAGGTTTTTTAGAAACAAACAATCTGATTTATCTCAAGGGATTATATTTGAGGAGGCACAAGAAGGACCTATATGGATGTATGAAGAACCAGAAAAAAATATTAATCTTTCAAGTGGTACAATTACAGAATTTTCTAATTTATATATAGCTGGTTATGATGGTATTGACCAAGGTACTTCTGATTCCTCGTCTAAAGGAGGGTCTAAACTAGCATTAGTTATTAAAAAAGGAATGAACCCTAATCTTAAATTAGGTTCTACTGTAAATAAATATGTTTGTATAATTAATTACAGACCACAAGAAGTAGAAGATGCTTACGAACAATCAATGCTGGCTCTTATTTATTACAATGCTAAGGTCAATATAGAGTTTTCTAAAATCAATATTGTTTCTTACTTTAAAAAAAATGGTCAACATTGGAGATTCATTAAACGACCTAAACTTACTGTGTCTGATGGTCTTCAGGAAAAAGATACTAATTTAATTGGAACTATAGCTAATGAGACTAATTGGGGGTATGGCATAGGTTTTATTAAACAACATGTTAAAGATAGTTGGGATCAATTAGATCACTTAGAAATGTGTGAGCAATTAAAAGATTTTACTTACGAAAATAAAACCGATTTTGATATTATATCCGCAATGTGTTGGTGCGAGATAGCTTACTCAGAGGTTCTCATTAAACCAATGACTGAAAATACTGGAGAAATTATTAACTTAGGTTATTATAAAGATCCTATGACAGGTCGTATGAAATTTGGTCCAAAACCTATTAAACATGTGTTTGACACCCCTAAAATTTCTCAATCTAGGACAAATTACATAGATTTACAAAAAAATAGATCTGTTTATGACAACGAGTAATTTTATAGACAATGAGCTAGAATATCCTACTGAAAAATCCAAAGAATCCAAAGAATATTTAGAGGGTAAAATAGATAGTTTAATAGCAGATTCTTTTACACCTAGAAGAGGAACGGAAATAAGGAAAGCCTATAACCTTAGACATGGGATAAGAGATAATGAACAGTTTGACCATATAACTAAGAAGTTTGGTGTAGAATTTCCTGCTCATTTATCACACACTCCTTTGATAGATAGACATGTTAAAGTGCTTGAAGGAGAGATGGAAGAACTCCCTCTTAATTATAGGATTTCTTTTTTAGATAAAAGATCTTTAACTAAGATAGCTTCCCAAAAAAGAGTAGATCAAGCTGGATCTATAGCTAATCAAGTCTCTAAACAACTTTACCATAACATAGGAAATGCAACAGAGGGATTAAAACCCTCAGTTGACTATTTATCTGAGGAGGAAATGTCTAAGATAAGTACTTACTATAATACTAGATGGAAAAGTAGTTTAGAGATTTCAGCTCAAGATGTTTTAAATTATGAAACACAACGTTTAAAGTTTAAAAACTTCTCTGATAAAACATTTTCAGATCTCACTACTTGTGGAGAAGAGTATTATGTTTCTAAGATTATAGCTAATGGTACACAACATTGGTTTGCTAGATTAGATCCTAATAATTGCTACTATGTTAAGACCTCTAATAATGAGTTTGTAAATAAGTGTATATCATTTGTTTACTCTCAAATGGAGTCTAGGTCTGAGATATATGCTAAATGGGGAGATAAACTAACCAAAGAGCAAAGAGAACAGATAGATAACTTTGCAAATAAATCTGATGAGTACATTATTGTAGACGACTCTCCTTCTATAACAGATGAATTTATTAATGATAGTGCTGGGGTAGGTGTCAACTCAAAATACTTTAGAGTTTATTACACAGAATGGTTAGCATCTAATGAAATAGAAGGTAAGTATAGAACTGATTTATATGAAGGTGTTAGAATAGGACAGGATATTTTTGTAGATACTGGTAGATACAAATATGTTACTAGAGACCCTGATTGCCCTAATGATATTACACTTAACTTTAATGGGATTCTTTATGATGAGTATAAAGGAAAAGGAAGATCAATGTTCTTAGACACTGAAGATATTCAGAATAAATATGACATTTATGATTTTCATTTAGATAATGCTGTAGCTCTTTCTGGTAATAAAGTTCAGACAGTTATTCTTGAAAACATCCCTACTGTATTTGGTACTACTCAAACAGAACGTTTGATGAAACATCAAGAGTATACTAAACATGGTTTTAATTATGTGTCACTTGGCCAAGAAGGTTCTAAAGAATTTAATAATTACGGTCAAGCGGTAGATCTTTCATTAGGAAATGGTGTAGATCAAATTAGACAGAATCTTCAAAATCTTGAGTTAAGAGCTTCTTTAATTACAGGAGTGTCCCCTGCTCAGATGGGTGAAGTTTCTCCTTATGCTGGTCAAGGTCAAACTAAATTAGTTGTTAATCGTAGCTCTTTAGTAGTTCGTAAGTTATTTTCTACTCACTTTAAATTTTGTCAAGCAGCTCTTACTTCTGTACTTAATAATTGTAGAATACTCTATAAAAAAGGATTTAAAGGAGTTTACGTTCTAGGAGACAGTGTTACAGACTTTACTTTAAACGAAGACCTATCTTTAGCTTATTTAGGAGTATTTGTTTCTTCTGATATATTTGAGTGGAAAGCTGTAGAGGATTACAAACAAATGGCTATTCAATTAGCTGGTCAAGATAAACTAGATGTTGTAGACTCAGTGGATATTTATACATCTAAATCTATGACAGAAATTAAAGATAAATTAGTGACCAATGTGATTAAAAAGAAGCAGGATAAAACTCAAGAAATGCAGCAACAACTTGAGCAAGCTGGTAAACAAATACAAGAACTTGAAAGTAAAGTTAAACAGTTTGACGAAGCTAAAAATCAGATAGAAGCAAACAAACTTCAGTTTGATAAAGAAAAACTATCTAAAGAGATTGAGATTAAAGAGAAAGAACTAGAAGAATTAAAAAGGGCTAATATAGATATTCACAATATTAAAATTAAGCAATTAGAATTAGAGCAATTACAAATAACATTTTCTCCGACTAGTAAAGAAGTAAAAAATATTTAGTAAGTTTACAATTAAATTAATATAACATAAATACGGTGAGTATTATGAACGAATTTGAAAACAATGTTGATCCAAATGAAATACCTCTTGATAACGAAGAAGGTTTTCAAACACTAGAAGCACTTGATCCTAATTTATCAGAGGAAGAAAAGATTGCTATAGAGTATAATATAGATCCATCATTCATTACTCGTCATGAAGATGGTTCTTTAATAATTGCAGATCCTATTACAGGAAATGTTTTTATGTCGGATGATGATGCGGAAAACTCTTTTGAAAATACTGAGAATGATACGCCAGTAGCATTTGTCAATAAACTTGATGAAGTATTGCGAAAATCAGGGTATAATGTCTCTGAAATTGATTTTGGTGATGGAAATATTAAACCTATTTCTGAGTTGTCAGATGAAGAACAAATTGATATTTTAGTTCAACAACTGTTATCTAAACAAGAAGAATCTACTCCTTTGCCTAGTTTATCTCCAGATGAAACCAAACTAGTAGAGTTTCTTAGATCAGGAAAATCTCCAAGGGAATTAGCTGAATCTATTTTAGAAAGTGACTTATCTTATAAGTACTCTAAAATGTCAGACGAAGAAGTTGTTAGAGAATACCTTACTAAAGAGAAACCTACTTTTACTCCTGAAGAAATAGAAGAGGAAATTGAAGACATGAAAGGTAGGGGCACTAAGCTAGCTAGAGAAGCTAAAGACATTAGAACTAAATTCTCTAGTACTGCTCAATTACCTCAAGTAGAACCTGACGTAGATTTTGAAAAAGAAAAAGCAGATCTTATTACTTATGCTACTAATGTACAAGTACCTGCTCAAGTTAAGAATGATGTTCTAAATTTTATACTCCCTAAAAACAGTATAGAAGAGTCTGAACTAATTAAGTACATGTCAACTCCTGATGCTTTATTTAATGTTGGTTACTTGTTAACTCAGTTTGATAATATATCAAAACAGCATCAACAAGAGTTAATTAAAGCGGAAGAAAAGGGTCGAAAAATAGCACTAGGTTTATTATAATATGAATTACTACTTCTGTTTTTACCACGTCCACATAGGAAATCATGCACATTATCATCATGTGATAATGGAATGTACTCCTTTGGAATTAGTTAACCTAGAAGAAAATAATTATATGTATTTGTTGCGTACATCAAAAGCTGTATATTTGTCCCCAGAAGACCTTAGTAATGAAACCACTAAGGCACTAATAATGGATGGTGAATCGTTATTAAAAAGAATAAAAAAGCAAATTAATAATAATTCACCTAAATGAAAGTATTTCAGTATAATACAATTCCAAAAAGTTACGGTTCTACTCAAACAATGCAAGACTTTGAGGCTGTAATGGGACAGAAGCCCTACCTAATGAAAGAGGTAGTACGTGCTACTACAGATAAAAAACTAACTCTAGTTCGTATTGCAGAAGAGTTCGGGGGTAAACTTTATTCAAAAGGTACTCAAATGGATTCTGAGTCTATGCGTTATGAATGGTTTGTAAGTACAGGAGATCGTATACGCAAAGTGTATATCACTGAAGACTGTACAGAACTAGAAGCAGGTAGAGGAGTTTCAGAGTTTGCTATCATTATGGATAGTGACTACTACTTTAAAGGAAGTATCTTTGAATTTGAAAACGAACAACAAGCTTTAGTAACTCGCAAGCCTGAGAAACTAGCAGATAGAAAGTTTAGATACATAGTTACTCCTGTTTCAAGTAATAGAGATTCATTTATTGCATCAAGTGTATTACTTAAAGGCAAAGCAACTAGATATATTTCTAAAGCAACTATCTCTCCTGAGATGCATGACTTTGGTGGATTTGTTAAAGAGGATTTCAATCTTGAGAAACATACTAACTATGTGACTCGTTTTAGAGTAGACTCTTCTATTTCTGGAGATGCTTCAATGTTTATGCCTAATGTTATTGATTTAGGTGGAGGAGCTGTTTTCAAACAAACTGCTAGAGAAACTAAAATGATGGCAGATCTTCTTGAGTCTGTTAACATGACTAATTTATTCGCTAATGGTAACATTGACGAAACTACCATGAATGTACTTAACACTACTGATGATGGTCGTTCTATTCCAATTGGACAAGGTATCATTCCTCAAATGAAGGCTTTTGCTAACCATATTCCTTATAAATCAGGTTCTTGGAGTGCTAAGAAAATGAAGGATGTTGTTACTGAAGTTGTTTCTCGTAAAGAAAATAAAACAGGTAATGAGATTGTTGTGTTATGTAACTTTAAACTTTTCACAGAAGCACAAGAACCACTTGATGCTATTGCTGGAGCACGTTTGACTACACAAGATTACTTCTTCAAGAAAACAGATAAAGATCGTTATATTGTAGGAGCTGATTATGCAGGTTATAGATTTGCAGGAAATACAATCATCTTCATGGAAGATACCGCATTGTCTAACAGATACCCTGATAGAGGATTTGGTGTTGTGTTTAACCTTTATGCAGAAACAGCATCAGGTAAAAAACCTAACATTCAAGAAGTAACTATTAAAGGGATGCCTGGTGTAGTTAAATCATACAGAAATGGTGTTGGTGGTCAAGATGGTAAAACATCAGGTGTTGTATCTAGCATGATCCACGCTTCAGAAATTTCTATGTTTAAGTATTCTTCTATGATTATGAATGATCCTTACGGAACAATGTTCATTCAAGAAACAACTTATTAATTAAAATTAAATTGGGTAGGACAGTAGGTTCTACCCTTTTTACAATGCAGAGTGGTGGAATTGGCAAACATGACCTATTGTCTCTAGGTTGAGGATAAAGAAATAGATTAGATATAGTGGGTTGACCACTAAGAAATTAAAAACTCTTTTGTATCTAATTGAATCTCCTTTTATAGGTTCGAGTCCTGTCTTTGCAGCTAAAATTATGGATGGTAAATCGTAAACAATTATGTTAGAACAATTAGTAGAAAATCGCACACTTACAGTAATTCCTAGATTTGGGTTACAACAAGGATCTGTATTCGTAGAACCTATCTATGATAGTTATACAGGATTATACCGAGGTATACCCCACAATTGGCAAAAGCTAAGGAATGAAGGTGTGACATGTGCTACTCCAGATGATATCTTTAAATTTGACTTTCCTTCTGGAAAAACACATACTTTCAATTTGTCCAACCCTGCAATCGCTCAAATGTGGGCATGGATCAAGGAACGTCCTGAAATTGCAGAACGTAAAGAAGACATGCTACCTGGAGGGTCAAAACCTAATGCTTTAGCTTATGTAGAAGATCTTGAAGGAGATTTAATAAAAGAAACTTCTGTCAAAAAACGTAAATTTGAACTTGAAGCTTGGGTTAGGTCACTTCCTTATGCTATTCAAGTTGAAAAATGTAAGTTACTTGGGCAACATACCCAAAACTTATCCCCACTTGAAGTGGAAGATTATTTAGTAGAGAAAGCAAGAGGTGCTAAATACATAGACCTAGAAGCAGTGAGGGTCGAAAAGCATGATAAGACTCGTTTATTTCTTATTGAGTTGAAAGAACGTAGAATCATTGCCCCTTATCACAAAGGCTATAAGTTTGGGGATCAAATCATGGGTACAGACTTAGAATCTTCTTTATACTGGTTAAATCAACCAGAGAATAGGGATGTGGTTATGATCTGGAAACGTCAAATTAACATGGGGTTTGAAGGAGAAAACTTTTCTTTAGAAACCGAACTGGGTAAAGAGAAAAATAAAGGGGGAAGACCTCCACTTAATAAAGTTCAAGACACAGAAGTAAATGCGTAATGTATTACAAATATATAAAGATGTGTTAAGGGAGTTGGATAAGTTCAACTCTCCATCTTTTGAGACTGAAGACTTTAACTATTTCTTCAATAAAGCTCGTCTTGAAAGATGTAATATACGTTACCAAATATTTGATACTAAACAGCAACTTACAGATGATCTAAGAACTTTAGTTACCCACAAAGTTTACACTAAAGCAGAGATGATAAATAACTACGGTGTATTACCTACAGATTATTTCCACACTTTAGGTGTTAAGGTTGTATTTGGCTATAAGCTTACAGAAGGTTGTAATAAACAAGGTTCTACTTTCACTAAAGTTTGTAAACGTCTAACTGCTGATAATTATGGTTTCATACAAGGTCGTAGATTTTATGAGCCAAGCACTAAACGTCCTTATCATAAACAAGAAGGGGACTCTCTATTAATTGAAAGAGGATCTGATTCTAATATTGAAATTGTAAGTGCTGATCTGGAATATTTAAAATACCCTAAAAAAATACAACTTAATCCAGATTTTACAACAACACCTACAAATGATACTTCTGAATTTTCTGATTACATAGATAACGAGGATATTAAAATATGTGTATCTTTGTTCCTAGAAAATGTAGAACAAAAAAGAATTCAAAGCTTTCCTGCTATTTCTAAAACAGTAAACTAGTCCTCTAGGTGGTGAATCAGATGACAAATTAATTTCAAAAACAATAAGACAATGTTAAAAAAAGGCGAACAAGTAATTATAATCAACGATCCTACACAGGCTCCTATTAAGTTTTATCACAAAAGGACAAGTTCTTCTTCTGCTAACTCTGTAGCTTCAACGCAAGAAGGATTGAATTATGTTAATAATGGGACTTATGCTATTGCAAGAGTTAGTGGTGCGACAGGTGCTCCTGAAGTAGATAACTTTACAGTACCTACTGTTGCAGGGTATGTGACTACTGCTGGGTCAGAGATTAACTATGAGAGGATGTCTATTAGCGGATATAATGTTAATATAGATGCTCTTAAAGTAGTACGTGCCCACAAGTATGCAAAAACAGATGCACAAATTGAACAAGCTGCCCTTCAATTGTCAGGTACTCCTGCTGTTGTAGGAACTACAATTGGGGTGGAAATAGTTTTGTCTGCTCCTGATAAGTACTTACATCAGTTTGATACTGTTTTTGCAGAAGGTAAGATTAAAATTCTTCGCACTTTTAATGTTACAACTGCTTCACTTGCAGGTATTGCTACTCAAATTGCACAGCAGTTCAATAACATTGAAATGCGTCAAAATGGTGAAAACCATGAAATGAATGTTGTTGCTACAAGTGGTACAGCAAACAGTGTGGTAACTACTACTTTCAGAACATATCTTCCAGGTATTTATATTGACAGTATTACACTTACAGAAACTCCTGTTTCAGGACTTCCTGTAATGACTGCTACATATATTCCTGCTGAAACAGCTCTTACTGCAATTTTGGTAGGTATAGCTCAAAATCAAGTAGGGTTTGAAGGAAGAGGTGTTTATAACAACATGAGAATGGATTTCCCTGAGACTGTAAATAAGGTGTATCCTTATGCAGCAGAAACAGCTTTTGGAAAAAGCAAGCCTTTATTTGGTGCAACTTATACTGCATATCTTATCTCTCTTAAAATTCAAAGTGATACTCATGGTGACTATAATACTGCACCAATTGAATATTTTGATTATTGGATTTATGTAAATGATTCTTGTACAACAACAGTTCTTGCAAGTATTAACTCATGGTTAAATAGCTTGAATGCAACAGCCACTAATGGTAGAAAAACATTACTTGGAGTAGGTTCAACACCTTATGGCGTAGCTTACGCTGCATGGACAGTTCCTCCAAGATTAGTGTTTGCTGCACCGACTCTTGCAACAGGTTTAGAAAATATTACTACACTAGCTACAACAGTAAGTACTGGTATGTAATTTCTCTTTTTCTTTGATAGTTTTATAAACCCCTTCTATTTTAGAGGGGGTTTATTTTTTGTACCTTTATAAAAAATTACAAAGATGACACTAGAAGCAATAGCTGAAATGATAGAAAATGATGTAATGGGTGGACTTAAAGGGGTTACCAATTACACAATGTCTACTGAGCAAATAATGGAAGAGATTACTTTAGTTGGTAATAGAATGTTAGAAGAAAGAACTAGACAAGGCTTACCTGTTCCTAGAGACGTTTACCAAGATATTCCTTGTATAGAATTAGAATGTAAAGATATTTCTGAATGTTGTAATATCAAGTCAGGAAAAACAGCTCTTATATCTAAAGAACCTGTTCCAAAACTTCTATTTCTAGAAGGATATAAACCTGTACAATATGTAGGAACTATAGATCAATCTATTCAGTTTAAATTCCTAGATAACTTCACTGATTTTATTTACTCTAAGTTTTCACCATCAGGACATTTGCCAACAGCTTTCTTAAATAATTCTAATCATTTAGTAATAGCTAACCCCTCTTCTTCTATTTTAAAATGGGTACAGTTTTCTGCTTTGTTCTCAGAACCATCAGAATTAGCTAAGTATTCTTGTATTTGTGGTCCTAATGGAGAGATTGAGTATAAAAGACCTAGTTGGTTAATAGATCAAGTTAAATCTAAAATAGTAAATGATTACTTGAGATACTATAGAATGGGAGCAATTACTCAACCTAATACTCAAGAACAAGTAAACATGACAAGTAAATAATTACTTAGTAAAATTGATACACAATAAATAATTACCAGGTCCTATTAAAACCTGGTAATTATATTTAAAAAAGATGTTTTTTTTAGCAGCTTTTTCAACCATATCATCAACTGTATTGATGTAGTTAATTAACTGGTTATAATCTGTGAAATATTTTTCTTTATTTACCATTTATTTAGAGGGCAAGGTGAATTTGATCTTGATTTCCACCCAATGAAGCAGTTGCATCCACCTTTGTTTCCATCACATCTTTGTTTGTTATCAGATAAAGTAGAGCAAGTTAAACAAACTCTAATTCTTTCTTCAGCTTTCTTTTCTATTTCAGGATCACCGACACCAAACTCATTTTTAGTTGCATTTACAATCCCACGAGCTATATTAACAATATCCATATTATCAAACCAAATATAAACATGACTTTAAACCCTAATTCAGTGTATGCTAAAATCTCATCACTACTGTCTTCTAATAAATATGAGTACTGAAGTCCACTTTTAAACTCATTTGATATTTGATCTGTAATAGCATCTTTACCATCATAATACCAAGGAAGGTTTCTAAGATGATTTAGAAGGGGGTCAAAAGTAATATTAAACAAAAGAAAACTATACAGAAGTAAAAGAAACGGTTTAAAAAGTTCTAACAACATTTGCCACATATACTCTTGAACATAAATTGCAAACCCGTAAATAAAACCTATACTAGTTCCAAATATTATTAGTCTAATAATAGTTCTAGAAGTGTGATTCAAGTTTTTAACTTTACCCCATTTCTTTTTAATAAGGTAGTTATCAATAAAAGCGTTAACTACCGAAGTAGCTAACACTATTAAAGTAAGAATTAGTAAGTTTATCATTTATTTTTACGTCTAATATAAGCTAAAAATCCTACTATAATTGCTACAATAATTCCCCAAGTAACTTTCTGTACTATTTCAGAACAATAAGCTATTGTTAGACATCCTACTACAAACATTATACCTAATATTATAAAAGGTAATAAGTTTGATAATTTATACTTTGATTCTGTTTCCATAATTTTTATTTTTTACATTGTGTACAAGTTAATTTATTACTAATCCATTTGTGCATTGTTAGTTGTTTAAGACATTTACAATACTGATAAACTGTAATGTGAGATTTATCATTAATCGTGCTCATAGAATAATCCTGGTATTTCTGTTTCAATAGTTTTAGATAAAGGTTTAACAATATTAAGCAATTCTCCTATTCTTTTTGAAATGTTATCAAATGTATCATAAGGATTACTTTCTACATATAAACTTGAAAGTAATTCGAGTTCTTCTTGAGGTGTCATACTTTATTATTTTGTGTGTTTAAAAAGAACAAACCATCTTTAGTAATGTACTTAGGAGTAGTGTCAATCATTTTACCTACAATAATATTCTTATAAGGCTGCTGATTATTCCAGTTTTTAGTTGTGATAAATCTCATTCTAGGTGTGTTTATATTACAAAGTTAGTGAATTTATTAAGTAACTAAATAAAAGTTGTATTTTTACAAAAAGAATTGATAATGAATAATTCATCAGTAAGAAAGGTAGAACTAGAGCATGTAGTTCCTCAATATAAGTTATTGTTTGGTAAATCTACAACACTAGATGAAGTAATAGATGTTACAGATTTAGCTTTAAAAGCTATTGGAAATAAAGCACAAGAGTTATATATACTTCGTACTACTGTAAAAGACTACAAAGTTCCTTTTACGTGTGATATGTACATGATTAAATCTATTACAAGGTCTACTCCATTTAATAATTTCAGTCTTATTCAGGATGAATACTATGTAGTTAACACTATTAATGGAAATACTATTCCTGTAGTAAATGTATTAAGTAGTACAGGAGAATATTTAGGACAAGTTGG
>Ga0209246_10000435_pt1 | contig 17816 bp, 40 predicted proteins | sample LauGreSpBDMM15SN_2_FD_187560 | JGI IMG/M metagenome (GOLD analysis project Ga0209246, IMG submission 187560) | Freshwater lake microbial communities from Lake Michigan, USA - Sp13.BD.MM15.SN (SPAdes) (version 2) | ecosystem: Environmental > Aquatic > Freshwater > Lake | place: Lake Michigan...
TAATAGCAGTTATTGAAAAGTTTGCGGCTTTGATAGCCTTCCCAAATCTTTTCTAGTCTCTGTACATCTTTGTGATCTACAGGATTTGCATCGTTCATGAATTCTTCTAGCGTGTAAGGCTTGAACATATCCCTTACACGCAACATTAAATTACTTAGCATCTTTGACAAACCCGTATAGCTTGTTGGCTTCTTTAAGCACGTCTTCAAATGTATACATTTTTGGCATATACTCTTGATATTCTGTCTTAACTTTAGAACCTTGCTCTACTAGCTGGTCGAATGTTCTTTTTGCGAACTCTGTATTAAGTTCATGTTGTTTAGCCAAGTACTCTTGTGCTTGTTCTAACAATTTTGTGCGAATTTCAAATGGGTTCATAATAACTCCTGTGTGTTGTGTGAAAGCCCCGCGCTCTTTATTAGCCATACAGCGGGAATTGGGCTAAAGATCATTCTGGCGTCTATCTACCTGCAATTATTCTGATTTACCTAAACGACCCATATCACCAGTATGGCTTACACCATCGGCGACATTAATAGTTACGGGCATTAGTTCAATTGAGCCTTCTAGGATATTTCCTGGGTCAACTCCCGTTTTAGGGTCTAGGTCTTCTAAACGACCTTCTTGGAATGGTACGCCTAGTGGGCCTGGTGGTAGCTGTCTAGCATTTGGTTTCATAAAAATCCTTAATTTTGGTACCCTTGGACAATTCCGAGATGTCGACCTATCGCTTATCAAGCGATTGCTCTTCCTCTGAGCTACAAGGGTATATTTGGTACTCCGAACGGGTTTCGATCCCGCTTCTCCAACTTGAAAGGCTGGCGTCCTAGCCACTAGACGACCGGAGTAAATTCTTTTTGGTACCAGAAGACGGGATCGAACCGCCCACACACAGATTTTCAGTCTGCTGCTCTACCTACTGAGCTATTCTGGTCTAAATGCTGGATTTTGTTCTTGCCAAACTTGGGACTCGTGGTCTCCGCAGTCTGTTCTCCAAGGACATTGACTCAACATATTAGTTGAGCAATCGTCCAAACCCCAGCAGTGAGGTGGTTTTTCACCTCGCATTGATTTAATTTGTTTTAGTATATGGTAGCGGCGATTGCTGAGATTAGCTTCTTTGTCAAGTAAAGTTTGTATTTCAGTCATAATTATACCGCATTTTGAATAATATTTCAAGCCTAAAAATAGCTTAGGGGTGACCACTGAGAATTGAACTCAGACTAAGAGAATCACAACCTCTGGTGCTGACCATTACACTATGGCCACACCTAAGCAATTTTTGGCGGAGCATGTAGGAATCGAACCTACTCACCGCTTGCGCAATGACAGATTAGCAATCTGTTGCCTTAACCGGTCGGCCAATGCTCCGTGTCTGGTAGTTCGGAAGGGATTCGAACCCTTATAAACCAATTATCTGTTGCTTACGGGATATAAATCCGCCGTTTTACCGTTAAACTACCGAACCATATATATGACCCCAACTACGGGCGGTTTCAAGCCGAGACGTTGAGGATAGAACTACTAGGGTGATTAGACCGTTTGTAACCAACTGGAGAATCATTCCAGCTTAGGGTCATATATATGGTAGACGCACAGAGAATCGAACTCTGATTACCTGGTTAAAAGCCAGATACTTTAGCCGTTAAGTTATACGTCCATATTGCGCTTCCATTGGCCACGAAGCTGCTTGTGGCTTTTTGTATGAGAACCAGCACCATTACGCTTCATTAAAGCGATAACAACGTGATTCCTTGGTTTTCGTGTTTTCATTATATTCTCTAAAAATTGGTGGAGATAACAGGACTCGAACCTGCCACCTATTGCTTGCAAAGCAACCGCTCTCCCAGATGAGCTATATCCCCAAAATTTGGTGCGCAAAGAGAGACTCGAACTCTCAATCCTTTCGGCACTGGCTTCTAAGACCAGCGTGTATACCATTCCACCACTTGCGCATAATTCATGTTAGTAACTCTATTTCTAAGTTACGTTTTGCTTGAGTAAGGTAAGCTATCTCATTAGGAGTTAGCCCTACTTTATTCATTTTTTCTCTAAAGGCTTCGGCCCTTGTAAATAAGTCTTGTATAGGCTTATTATATTTAAACTGCCTAGTAATACCAGAAGTATCGTAAGCATCCATTATAATATGGAACCTATCTTGATTAGACCTATTAAATACTTGATGAGGTCTATTTACCCACATCATGTATGCCGAACCGTCTGCAGGCATATGTAAGTCTATGCCGTCACACGAGTGTATACATTCTTGATTTGTCCATATAGGAATATGTATTCTAGCAAAATAATTATCTGGAGGCCCGTCAATATGCCTAATAGACTGACTATTGGCCCGTACTTGACTTAGTCTAGCACGTCTTGGGTAAAGACCTAAGTCTTCCAGTTTAGTAATTACTTCTAGCAAGTAGCCTTGTTGGGCTTCTGTAGGTTTTGAATACTCAAAACAGTCGCTAATATCTAGAAACTTTTGGGCTTTGGGTATCATATCATCGGATATTAGTCCGTTGTTCTTTAATATAGCTGTTGGGTCATACTGCCAACCATCTCGCCAATCGCCTGTCCTAGACTGTAGGCTCCATCCACCAAAAAACTGGTAGTTGTACTCCGCACTGCCAAGAGGTAGCACATATTGTCTAATAGATTGCCTTAGCTTTTCTACATCAAAAGTAATATTTAATTTTTCGTAAAACATCATTACGGTTCCATTTTATTATAATATCTAGTTTACTACCCAGTACATACATACTGTGGACTTAGGTTACTTAGTTCATGACACTAAGCTATACTAAGACTCAAATCGTACCCTATTAAGGTTCTAGAATTAATAGGTCTCGGACTTGCAACGCCCCGCAACTGAATCGGGCTCTAGCATAGATATTATAATAAAATGGTCTCGATAGAAGGATTCGAACCTTCGACCCCCTGGTCCCAAACCAGGTGCGCTAACCAGACTGCGCTACACCGAGATTATTGTTTAACGAGTGCAAGTACTGCGCCTCGATGTTTAACTGATAGCGAGCCCTGCACAGTTTTCAAGGCCAATTCAATATCAGTTGTGTCAACTTTAAATTCAGCAAGTTTACCATTAATTTTTGTAAAAACTCTCATAGGTGTCCTTGTTTGAAAGAATAGTTATTATACATGAAAAGCATTGCATAAACAAGTATAAATTTTTAAAGTTATGGTCTGCGGGTCGCAAAAAGCCCGTTGTTACTAACTTACTGCTACTGGATTCAGAGTTGTACACCCCTGTCAAGTTCAGACCATATTTTAGCACTTTAACGGATAATCATCGTGACCCCGTTGATCTTACCTGTGCACAGGTGGGGGATTCTAAAGTGCTAAAATATGGTAGATCGGGCAGGGCTCGAACCTGCTTCCTTAAATTATACGCCCCCGATAGCATGTATTCGAATTCAGCCCACTATTGACTTCATGCTTGCGGCAGAGGAGAGTATTGAGTGAAAGGGGCGTATGCTAGCTTAGTAGTTTAACCGAGTTAACTTACCGATCAATAATAATTATATCAAGAAACAACAACTTCGTCAAGTTCAAGAATTCTAATGCTATACCCTTCTTTTAGGGAGTAAGTCCATCCGCGCATTATTCCTTCCATATAAGCACTCATTCCGTAGTTATGTCTATTGCAGCGATACATACTACCAGAGTACCCATCAAACTCAAACATATCTTTATAGTTACGAGAGGCTACAATACCTGAATTAAGTTTCCAACTATCGCCTGAACTAAATCCGCCATACCAGCCAGCAAATACTTTTTGAAGGGTTTCTTTAGGAGTAGTAAGCTCAACGATTACCCAACGGTCAGGTTTATATACATTCATAGGGATTCCCGATATTGTTTTATGGCTACAGCATCTAGTGATGCATAAGTGCGGAACTTTTCTTTGCCTACATTATCATAGAAAGTAGTAGCTAGTTCTTCAAGACGCTCTAATTGTTCAATTGTAAGCAATGTACAAGCCATATATCGACTCATAAATGCATCAATTAAAAACTCTTTAGTATATCCTGCCATATTATTTCTCCAAATCAGACTATATTATAATCTGATTCAGAGACTTAATCAAGCCTATATTTATAGTGGTCCGGCCTACAGGAATCGAACCCATATTCACGGTGTAGAAGACCGCTGTATTATCCATTATACTAAGGCCGGTAGATTACTTACTAGTAACTGGTCCGTATGGTTGAAACAACTCTTCTTCAAAGAACTGCTGCAACTGAGGGTCCATATACTCAAAGTTATCTGGAATATTAAGAACAATTTGTTTTTGCTCAATTTGATTCAGCAGCTCAGTGTGACCGAGGAAGTTATCTTCTAACTGCCATAGGTTTTCTTTGTTCACGAAAACAATCTTATCAGCCCAGCTAATAAGATTAGCACTACAAGGAATAAGGGCATAGTTAAAATTACTGCCACAACTACGGGCATTAATTCCATATCGCCCTGCCATAGTAGCACCAGTGGGACTACGGAGCAGACCAGCACTACACACAAACAACCAACGATCAGCAGAACCTTGGTATGGGTTACGATAGGGGGCAGTTGTTTTGAAGATTGCAGCATTTTTAGTTCCGTCTGCGAATGGGGTGCTATTTGAGTGCGTCATTTTAGTAAAGTAGTTATTGCTGTACATATTTGGTCAGCGCTGTGCTTGCCAAGTTTTTCTGTTTTGATTCACACATTATATCAGCGTGTGGGCTAAATGTCAAGGCCCAGTCGTTTACTGCTGAATTCCAGTAGTAGTCACTATGGGCACGAAGTTTAGCACTTGTAAAGCCTTGTGACTTAAGCTGCTTGAGGTCTGGGCGTGTTGTAGTATCGTGGTCAACTAGTACATCTTCACGACTTACTGAATAGTGAATCACAGGACGCACACCGCGCCAGCTATCTACTACACGGGTAAATCGTGGGTCTGTTGGAGTAATATACTCGCCTGCATTAATCCAGTGATGGTGAATGTCGAGTACTAAAGCACAATGGTCTACTAGTTCTAAGCTAGCGTCAAGACCCCAAGTGAACTCTGCATTTTCAATAGTCAAGCAGTTACGTGCTTCGGGACTAAGAAGTTTTAGTGCTGAGATAATACCTGCTGGACCTTGCTTACCGCCAACGTGTACATTACATTTAAAGTCTTGGAAACTTTTGCCGTAGCCCATGTAACGAATAAGGTCAGCATGGTACTCGAATTCTGTAATAGAATTTTCTACAACGCCAGGATTATCACTAGCAAGCACACAGAACTGGCCTGGGTGAAATGAGAGGCGAATATCATTAGCACGAGCAAAGTCGCCGCACATTGATAAGTGAGCTTCTAGTTTTGCAATTACGTCAGGCTGAAAATAAAAAGGCATATACTCGTCATGAGTATATGCTGGAAGTAAGTCTGAGGTGATACGAAACATACGCTGATTAGCTGGCAGCGTGGCTACATATTTAAGCTGACGATAAAATGCATTGACGTTATGGTCGAGCAAGCCCCACAACTTTGAACGAGCGGCGTCTTGGGTTTGACGTTGCAGGTAACTAATAGTTGTTGATTTTGTATTAAGGTCTGGGTTTGCTTTATCATGCTCTGTTTGAATTTTGCAAGCAAAGCCAATGCGATTTATGTTTTGATTAAATGTAGTCATAGCTTATATTATACTAAATATAACATAATATTTCAAATTAATATTTATCGGCCTACTAACCTATCACATAGCTTGCATACTGGCATACCGTCTGGGTCTTCCACTAAAGCATTTGACCATATATTACAGTGTGAACACTGGTCTATAGCGTTTTGCAGTAGTGAGTCTTCGACAATATCCATATCAATATCTAAATCGTAGCATACTTGTGATAAGGTTTTTCTTGTACCATTAAGCGCTTTGGCTAATCTTCGGTACGGTGGGCTTGTATCGGTCATCTAAATGTTTACTAGTTTTCTCAAATTCTAAGAGGAACATAATACAACAGGCTGCGTGAGCAAGGTGAGACAAACCACTTTCAGGGTCTTTATCTTCGCCATTGTTAAATGCTGTAATATGACGCATTGCTGCGCTTAAGGGTCGGCTCCATGTAAAGCCATTACGCCAGTTATGTTCAGCGTATTTTTGTGCACCAAAAGCCAGCACTGCTGCGGTTTGGTTCATTGCTTCTGTTGAAAGCAAATGTAAGGGTAGTTTACCTTGGTCAAATTTCATAGCTGTACCTGCTTGTTTGTCAGCAGCTCCAGGAAATTCACCAAATACGGCGTGATGTTCAATTGCGTCGTCTACTTTAGGCATAATTATGTTGATTAGAGTTGGTTAATCATATATTATACCCTAACTAGAGTAACTTTTCAACTTTATTTTTCTTTGGGTCTTAGTAAAGCGGGTAAAATGGTTTTCTTCTTTATCTGCTTTAGCAAATCAGGATTAATATCTAATTTGGTTGGTTTAATACCTTTTTCATTATAATACTTATAATAAACTGGTAACAACGTGTCTAGTATTAAAACTTCTAATTCGCGTGTATAAGTTACATGTGACATGGTAATCCTCGTTTTGTTAATTATATATGATAAGCAAAATTTTTTCAATACAATCTTTTTTGAGGTTTGGCGCCACGTTGCGGTTTTGCTTATTGAAATTTTGTCTTGTATTTTTGAGCTTATTGTATTATAATAAAAAATCGCGTCACAATTTTAAGAAAAATATGGATATTAATTGGCTTGTGCAAAGACTAAAGCACGGAGAAACCTACAATGCGCAAAATGCGGAAGGAGAGACATATCAAGTGAAAAGACCACCTACTTCGGTAAGTATTAAGGCTGCAGAAACAATTGTGCGGCTAGACAGTCAACTACAACAAAATGCTGAAATAACTCAAAACTTAATGCGTCAGCTACAAGACGCTAATGCACAACTAGACTTCTTTTACAAAAATAAAGATAAAGAAACTCAAACTACCACAGAACCTAAAGCACCATAATAATTTCAGCAATTTGTTGCAATTTTGGAGATGTAATGATTACATTAAAAATAGCAACAGGACTATTAGCGTTACTAATGGCAACAAACGTTGCACCCGCTACTAATCCTAAAAAACTTCACACGGCTAAAACAAACCACAGTGAAGTCGAGTGTTTGGCTAAGAACATATATCATGAGGCTCGGGGAGAGCCCTTTTATGGACAGATAGCCATTGCACTAGTTACAGTTAACCGAGTAGCTAGTGGACAATTTCAGAACTCTATTTGTAAAGTTGTTTACGCACAAGGACAATTCTCGTGGACACAAAACGAATCTAAAAGAGTTACAGAATCAAAAGCATGGTCATCCGCTATGAAGATAGCAACGGCAGTATTAAATAAGACGATAGAACAACCAGAGTTTACTGCACTATATTTTCATACGGCACATGTTAGACCGAAATGGGCAAAAACAAAGACCCTGGTCGCTAGAATAGGCAGTCACCTATTCTACCATTAAACAAAGCACAGTAAGCTCTTAAAAATAGGCTTGCTGTGCTTTTTCTTTTGTGCTATAATAACTTATTAAACAAGGAATTACTATGAAAATCAGACTGTTATCCGATTTACATACGGAATTTCGCCTTCCGTATAAAACACACGCCATGAGCGTTTATAAAGGCGAAGACGTACTCGTACTAGCAGGAGATATTGCGTCTGGCTCTACAAATACAATGGACGTTATCAAGTTCTATAAAGACCTTGGATTTCCACACATTGTTTATGTTCCTGGTAACCACGAATACTACGGCACTAGCTTTGACGATTTCAACGATAAAATGCAAGATAAGTGCGCTGCTGTTGAAGGTGTGCACTTTTTAAATCCAGGCTCAATTGTTATTGACGGTGTTTTATTTGTTGGCGGCACATTGTGGACTAACTTTGCCGATAGCTTTTTTAGTCTGAAATACTGCGGCCGTAATATCAACGACTTTCGTGCAATTAAAGACTTTACGCCACAAGATGCGGTAGACTTATACAACGCACACCTTGAGTACATTAAACAACAGTACGAAATGCGTGGAGACAAGAAAGTTGTGGTAGTTACACACTTTTTGCCTGCTACTGAATGTATTGCGCCTCGCTATCGTGGCCCAGACTTGTTAAATGACTACTTTGCTAACAACTTAGGGTCATGGATTGCAGATATGCAAAACACTACTTGGTTGTTTGGACATACCCATGATGCCACAGACATTGTGCTTGGCGATACTCGCGTTGTTGCTAATCCACACGGATATTACACAGCCATGAATGACGGTATTGGCTTTGACCCATTTAAAACTATTGAAGTATAAATATGAACCCCAGAGATTTGATTACAGCTAAAATTATTGCAGATTCTATTACCGCTAATGGAGATCGCATGACTACTATGGAAATTGAGTATCCTCGCTTTATTTTAGCAGAACTTAACACTCACCGTATGTTGTCAAAGAATAGTGCTAGTAGCCGTGCCATTCCTATTAAAGCAATGCACGAGTATATTAGTCAAAACCCTGCACAGCCAGTTTCTTGGGGTAAAAACCAAGCAGGTATGCAGGCCAAAGAAGACCTTACTGGTAGCGACCTATCCATGATTAAATATCTCTGGGGTAAAGCTAAAGAAGATGCCTTACATTGGGCAAGAGCAATGGGTGACTTGAATTTACATAAACAAGTTGCTAACCGTATTACCGAACCTTGGATGACTATGAAAACAGTTATCTCAGGCACTGAATGGAAAAATTTCTTTTGGTTGCGTGCACATCCTGATGCACAGCCAGAAATTAATGAATTAGCTACTAAAATGCGAGATGCATATAGCCTTTCTGTTCCCACACTATTGAATCCTGGAGAATGGCATGTCCCTTATATTAACACTTATCGTAGTATGGCTGATGATGAACTTGTGTATAGCGATAATGCTGGACAGAAATTATCAGCTGACCAAGCTAAAGTTATCAGCGCATCTTGTTGTGCTCAGGTGTCGTATCGCAAGAACGATGACAGCTACGAAAAAGCCGAAAAAATCTTCAAACAATTGATTGAATCAGAACCTTGCCACGCTAGCCCAGTAGAACATCAGGCCACTCCTATGAAGAGCCCAGATAGTTTTGTTGACTTAGGCACTACTCATATTGATAGAGCAGGGCGGGCCTGGTCGGGTAACTTACGTGGCTGGGTACAGCATCGTAAACTAATTAGTGGGGAAGCACAATGGTAGGGTTCGCAAGTAAAAAAGCCTTAGCAAATGATCGTTTTACAGCCATTCTAGAAGAAGACGGCGATGACCTTATATTGCCGTTACCTGAAGAACTCTTAGACGAGCTTGATTGGCATATTGGTGATACATTAGAATGGACCGAGCACTCAGAAGGGGCGTGGTCTATTAGAAAGACCACATGAACGTAGTACTGTATACCCGAGACATGGAGCCAATAACCATACTGGATTTACCTATGTGGTTATTGGAACAATTGGAGAAGCAGGGTGCAATTCGTATTGCAGTGCTTAAACCTCCAACATTCAATTACGATAACGATACCAGTACATTTAAAATGCCCGATACTGTTACAGTATATTGTGAAAAGTTGCGTTGGAAGGATGGCACTACTAAAGTTATCTTAGTCACCCCTGACGACGAATTAGCGCTTACATTAAAACCAGAATGGTTACCAGGACAGCGAGCACAAATTCATAGCTACAAGAAGGCAATTCAACATCTTACAGAACAACTTATAAGAGCAATGCGAAAAGATTGACTTGATTAGTGTTTCAATATAATCTATAATATTATTATTGATTAGGAGAACACTATGTATAATTGCGTTAGTTGTGGTAAGGAAGTTGCTAAAGCGCGATGGAGTTTGGGCTTTCATTTCTGTATGGATTGTGGTGAGTTGCGTGCTCGTGCTTTTAAGCATTGCATAGTACCCTTAGCCAAGTCCAACTACCAACCAATCACCGATCTTTCAACACTTAAACAACTAAACAAATATGCTAGAGCTTAATATTAAATGCGAGACTATGGAAGAAGCCAGGTGTTATCTTAATGCCCCGCAGTACCATAACCTAATTAGTGACTTGTATGCAGCACTTCGGGATGCCCGTAAGCACGGTACACCCAAAGACGTGCTACAAGTTTTTGACAACTTTATGCCAGACCTAATTAAAGCCATTGAGCACAGTGACGGAGCTTACTAATGAACAAGAATCTTAACCTAGACCGTGAATTTATTAAATGGTTCTTTGAGGAACCTTATCCCGATACTGGCAGTAATCGTGCTACTGTACATCTGGTAAATGAAAAAGGCCAACGTGACTATTGGATGCGTCAAGCATATATGGCTGGGGCTAGTCGCATGGCCAAAGATATGTTGGATGCTTTAGCTGATTATGCTACGGCTTGTGAAGGCCTTGACCCAGAATTGCTTACTCCATCCGAGACTTTTGATCGTGCTCGTGAGAATCTTTTTGTGTATGCAAAACAAGTATTAGATAAGGCTAAAGCATGAATTACAAACAAATGCTCGACAAGTTTGCAGAACTTGAAAAACGAATTAAGGTTTTTGAAAACCATGTACGCTCCCTAGAAATCAGGATTGCTGCAATGGAAAAGCCTGTGTTTAAAGAATCGTACAAGATGCCAGCAGATGCTGCATGGCCTCAAGAATTCTGGCCTACATTGTATAAGACAACAAAGGATACTAAATGAAAGTAATTATTGGCCCTTACAAAAGCTGGATTGGCCCATATCAAATCGCTAATGCTCTTTGTTTTTGGGCTAAACCTGACAAAGACGAGCACGGCTTTGAAGGTAAGCCTGAGTGGGTTCATAACTTTGGTACTTGGCTTGCTGAAAATGCAGATGGTAGCGATAGTTTGCTTACTAAAGTATGTCAGTGGATTGAGTCTAAGCGCTCACGACATATTTATGTGCGTATTGATAGGTACGACACTTGGTCACTAGACCACACTCTTGCACTTATCACACTTCCAATGCTTAAACAACTACACGCTAGCAAGCAAGGTGCTCCAAAAGTGGACGATGAAGATGTTCCAGAACCAATTCGTTCAACAGCACCAGGTGCTCGTGACCGCTGTGAAGAAGAGTGGGACACAGATGAGCACTTTTTCACTCGCTGGGATTATGTTCTAGGCGAAATGATTTGGGCTTTTGAGCAACACAACAGCGATACTGCTGAAGATCAGTTTTATGATCACGGTGAGAAGATTGCTGGCGAAAACCTCATGGATTCCATTAATCGTATGAAGGTTGATCGTGAAGGGCTGGCAGCACACCACAAACGCAAATCTAACGGATTCCGTTTATTTGGTAAATATTACGAGGCACTATGGGACTAATCACTCTAATTATCATTGCACTGGTTGTAGCAGGCCTAATGACTCGCTACACCCGTTTAACGCCGCCAACACAAACTCCCTGTGACGGTGATTGTAACCAAGGACGCAACTGTACTTGTGCTACTAAAACTGACGCCAACTGGCCGTTTCCAACCTCTAATAAACCATAATGTACTTACTTCGCCAAACCGCAGAAAAAATCCTTTTTGTAATGAACCAGCTTCCAGACCACGATGCTTTTGAACTTAAAATTGATCAAAGCTCTGGTATCGGAACAACTGTTACCTTAGCCGTAGACATTGTTCATAAGAATATTCCTGGAAAATTCGTTATCGAAGTCGAAGGTTCACAGAACTGGTAAATGTTGTTTTTATGCAACATTCTTTAAGCCCTCAGTGTTTATGCACTTGAGGGCTTTGTTGTTTTTGTGTTATAATTATTTTATAAACAGAGGAATACTATGAAAAATTGGATATTTGTAACACTACTGGCACTATGCTGCGTGAGCATCATGTTCAGTATTTATGATATTTACACATATAAGAAGCCGCCAGAAATTTGCATTATGAATATTGTTATGGTAAAACATGATGATATGTGGGTACAAAAAGATTTGTGGCCTCAACATTGTGTAGCAATTTCAAAGGATTAATATGACAAATGAATTAACGTGTATGGAATGTGATAAGCCTGCTACGTGGGTACGATCAACACAGTTTGCAGGAGAACATCCTTATTGCGAACATCACGCCAAGTTGCAATCAGACTTCAACGACGAGCCTGATAGTTATACATACTGGTATGAACTTGGAGACAAGTAATGGACCAACTTTCACAAAAAGTCAATAGTGTACCAGCCCATCAACAGCGCGATGCGGAACGGGACGCGGCCCGAAAGCTGCTAGACCCCAAGCAATTCGTTGATGAACTGCGCGACCGTTCAATGCCACACATTGACTGGGAAGCGCGTCACTATGTAGAACTCAACAATGGCGAGCGCCTTGAGTACAATCGCAAATGGTTTGACAACTTTGCGGAATTAGTAGTAGCTGAATGTGCTGTTGTAATGTCCAAAACTCGATGTGGCGGTGTTGACGCTTGCGAGTTTGTCAAGCACTTAGCAAAATTTAACAAACACTTGGGAATTAAGTCATGAACTCAGAATACAAAGTTGTGCCATTTGAACAGGCAGAGAAGTTTTGGGCAGACCGCAACAAAGCATTACGTGCTAAAAGTGAGCTTCTTGTAATTGCCTTAGTTGGTAGCGACTTGGCACCGCAGTGGTGGTCTAGCTCAAATCTTGCGTTTGAGGGTCAGACGCCCAATGAACAATTTGATCGTAACGCAGAACGAGTATATGGATACTTGATGCGTACAGCTGGAGGAGCTTGGTAATAAATGAACCTAGTCAAAACACATAAAATTGAGCCAGTCTATATGCGTCCTGGTGATTCGATCCACCTCCAGTATAGCTACCAAGAAGTCAAGGATGGGCCGTTTATATCCAAGCTCCTAAAGGTAGATGACATTGATGAACCAATGATTATTGATACCGTGCATGTATATCGAACTGAATTGGGAGAATATGGGCTAAAGTCTGGTCGTGCTCTAATCATGGGCGAGGACGATGGTACATATAAAGATTTGCCAATCAGTAATACATATAAACCCCTCATGGGTAATAGGAGACAAAAATGAGTAACTTATGGTTTAATATTAGATTTGGTAAACGGCACTTTCAGCTTACAAACGACTGGGAGTTTAGCTTTGGGGTCAACCGCTACTGGTTAGACCATCGTGCAGATTCTTGGTTTGAAGTCTACTGCGCTTTTGGACGCCAAGTATGAACGAATTTGAACGCAGAGAGCTAGAACTACAGCGCAAAGAAAATGCTTGGTACGATACGCTCAACCCGTTTATGAAACTAATTGACAACAACTACACTTTCTTTGCAGTACTTGCAACTGTTAACTTACTGGCTTTTGGCCTAGGATTACTAATAGCACTTATACTATGAACAAAATTGAACAACTATCACAAGCTGCAATTGACGAGATCAAACTTGGTACCCTAGGTACTCAAGACTGGATTGCACAATACAACAAGAACTTGGTTAACCAAGTAGTAGGCGAAACAATCTTGGCTATTATGGCAACAGATACTCGCCCAGTGGTTTATACTACATATGATCGTGACCAAGTATCTGGTATTATCTCACGAGTAGTAGACCAAGTACGTGATCATTTTAAGGATATCAATGAATAAACTATACACAGCATACGAGTACGTTTCAGCTTGCCGTACTCAAGAAATCTACGAACAAAACTTAGCTAAAGCACTGCAAATGTTGTGCCCTGATAACTATGTAATGTCACTGTCAGATACACTTCGCAAAAGCTACCGAGAAGTAGTAGAAGAATTACTAGGCACTGAAGCCATGGACTGGATTGAGTACTGGCAGTATGAATGTGACTACGGCAAAGATTCTATGAGCTTCCAAATCGACAACAAAGAGTACGACACCTCGACACTAACACTCTACCAATACCTTGAAATTACTTGTGGACTAAAAGCATGACCCTAAACTGGACAAATTCAACTAACTACAAAGTCAAATACCCTGACCCACTGCCACCAACTACTCTAGCACCCGAACCAGTTAATGGCACACTTCCCACCGAAACAACAGCAACCATCAAGCCAGCTTCACAAAAGCAAGTTGTTACACAGTGGCTTCTCGACAAACTCCAGGAAGAGTCTGCTGAGATCATTCAGGCAGTGAGCAAAGTACGCAGGTTCGGTGAGCAAAACCATCACCCTGATCGTAACAAAACCAACTTGCAAGAACTTGTTGAGGAATTGGAAGATTTCCTGGCAATTGTCGCGGCACTAGAGCATAGCAGATACTTTGACCTCAGCCAAAACCAACAAAACATCCACAAGAAAACGCTCCAACTTATTAGTTAACAAAATCCAGTAACAAATTCCATTAACAAATTTTGTCAATAAAATTTGTTATTGAAATGATAATCAAAACCAGTTATAATTTATTTATCAACTCGCAAAGCTCTATCAAAAGCTTGAGTTTGATCAAGTAGTAACAAACTATACTAAAAATAATTCACACACAAACCCACAAAAGTATTCTAAATACCTCGTTGAAATTTGTGCTTGTAAAGTATTTGCTTGATGTGATATAATTTAGTATAAATTGATAAAGTTTAAGACTAGACACTTTGAGTGGTTGTCCTAAACAGCTCAAATGTAGTGTTCTGGGACGATTCCAACGAGGGCTCCAGCAAGACACTACAATTTGGGCAGGTTTAGGGTCAAACGCAATCAAGGCAGGCTAGTCTTCAAGCCATTGGATAATTACGTTCTAAAAACTACTATGCTATTAACAAAACAATCTATTACTGAATTACCACACAAAGATATCGAATCAATGACTGAAACAGAACTGGAGGCTTTTGCCCAAAAAGTTTTATCAAAGCGTTGTGGTTCGTGGTTGCTGCCCCAACTTGTGGCGGCTTTTGGCTCGTGGACTCTAGTAAAAAATAACAATCAGATTGATGTTTTAGCGACCCTAAAGCGCAACTGTGAAAACAATTCGCAGAACACAGCATACTGGAAGATTTCACGAATCACTCGCAGTTTACTAGTCACAGCACAAACTAAAACTCCAGAATACGCTACCTTAACTCCACTAATCCTAGCGGGGTTTAAACGTATGCAAGGAGTGCCATATGAATCGTGGCGAGGACTGGAGAAGCTGGAGTATGTGCTAGAGCCACGTCTTTACGAAGCTGTAACAGCTGACTGCAGTGGTCTCAATTTAGGGTCGGATAGACTATTAGAAATACGAACGCAGGGATTAACCACACGAAGTGGTAAAAGTGCGGGACAGCTTAAAGCTGCCGAAACTACCTGGAGCCTTAACGGAATTTCAGACACAGAACTCGGTCACCTACCAAAACTCACGCAATCCATATTAGCCCAAATCTGGTTAGCTCACCCCAGCCACAGGTCTAGTCTAATGATTTTAGACCCCACTAACTGGGACAATGTGCCAGATCCCTTAATCGCCAACACAGTGTTTAAACAAGACACACCTGTGTTACAAAAAACTTATACAGAACCAGCTAACACCCTTCCTTGGATGTAAACAATGAAATATACAAAAGAAATCACTGACCGTATCATACAACAGTATAAAGATAAGGTGCCGGTAAAACAAATTGCAACAGAAATTGATGTACCAGAAAGATCGGTTATAGCAAAATTAAGCTCACTTGGGGTTTATGAGAAAAAAACTTATACAAACAAGCGTGGCGAGCTACCGGTGAAAAAATCGGAGCATATTGACAGGATCGCAGAACTGCTCGAGGTTGATGCAGAGATCCTAGAATCGCTTGAAAAGGTAAACAAAGGGGTACTCAAGTTAATTGAACTTAAATTGACTGAAACTGACCCTAAACCGTTATAATCGGACTTAATTCGCGTATATTGCCCCAATCGAGAGATAATGGGGCTTTTTTACGTCTGTACGATTTAGGGTCAAAATCTGCAACCAGACCCAATTATAACAGTTTAGGGTCAGATAATTGAAAAACCACTTGACAATTGAGTCTCCACTGGGTAAAATGGCGCAGGCAGGTCGATAATTTTAATGGTGGCTTAAAATGGGCAAAACAAAAGCCCCCAAAGTGGCGAACTCTGGGGGCTTTTGAACTTGCGCTGTTTTTACTCTGATCAGGGACCTTACTGCGGAATAACCAATTCCGATACTTACTGCCTGACCCTAAATTGCGTGAGCCCAAAGTGTTTTGGTTAATGCTTTGGTTTATGCTAATAGGGGAGATTGTGATTTAATACGGTTGACTCCGACTGGATAATTTTACAACCATCCGCAGCTTGGGGTTGTTTCTAGTTTAGTCGTGACCCGATCATAGTGGAGCGGGGCCTTAGGTATAGGGTAGGCTACCTAGGAGTTACTCTTTACCTAACACCAGCAAGTGGTACACGCTAGGGATTTCGTCCTGACCCTAAACTGCAACAGACGTGTAGGTGGGAGACTACAGCAAATCTATCGCGACGGCTTAGGGTTTCGGTCCCATTTAAAACTGTGTGATATCCGTATTAATCCTGCTCTGGGTGATTGCAAGGATTGGCCACAGTTTAGGGTCGGACCATCGTCAGAGGGTTACCCAAATAGGTTGGCGAGCGGGCGATTTACCGCTCATCAAGTTTTTATCAAGGACTAGGTCCTGGCTCTAAACACCATATTACTAAGGGCTGTGGCTCGGAACTTGCCCACAATTAAGACGTATCTCCAAAAGAGCTTGCTATATGTTTTATGCTCTGAAGTCCGCTGTCGCCCTATCTAATTTATATAATAATTATACGATAATTTAAATAGTAAATCAAGTAAAAAATAACAGTCGTTGCAACTAGACAGCTTACAATATGGAGACGCATTGCTCATTGGTTTGGGTAAGTGTTCTTGTGCAGACGGGTTGATTTGTTAATCTTTCTATTAACCCTTCCCGACTGTATATAATAATTATACAATAAAAAGGGTCATCAATCAAGAGAAGATTTTCTGACCCTAAGTTGCATCAAGCCAAGCGGCTTGCCAACAGTTCGAGTGCTTCGTGGGTAGCCTTTTCAAGGCTTTCCAGTACTTCCTCACTTGCACCGACCTTAGCGGCGATTTGTGCCACCAGCTCGGATTTTTTAACACGGGCAACACCCGAGGTCTTGCTCTTGGCTTGGTAAACGCCCTCACGAGAGAGTTTGGCCACAACACTGCGAGTGGTCTTGCCCAGCTGGGTGGCCAAGTTCTCCACAGTTTCGCCTGCTTGGTAGCCGCTCACGAGAGCAGCAGTTTGTTCAGCGGTGTAATTGGTTTTGGTAGCTTCAGTCATCATATGTCCTTTAGTTGGTTTCTGCGCTGTTTAAAGAATAATTATATCATTAGAACGGAACATCGTCAAATTCAAAAAATTCAATCTGTGTGTTGGTATTACCAACTTTTTTCGATAGCTCTGCTTCCACGAATTCTTGGAACCACAGCTCCTGAGTTAAGCTGAAAAAATCGGTGTCTGACATGTGCCGTTCCCTCCTGTTGATATAACAATTATACAAAATTCAAAAAAAGTTTTCAAATTATTAATTTTGCACTTGACTTCGCACTGGCGCGGAGCACATGCTTGATTTTGCACTTGACTTCGCACTGGCGCACGGTCGTAACGTGCTTGAATTTGCACTTGATTGTCCACTGGCGCAGAGCGCACCTAAGTAGGTCAAAAGTACTCAATTTCATATGGTGGCATGACGTTTCATATTGTGAAATTTTCTGGTAATTATGAATTTTGCATTTATAATTATTAATTCATAATTACGGGCGTGGCGCAAGAATCGTGCC
>Ga0209246_10000439_pt1 | contig 17704 bp, 19 predicted proteins | sample LauGreSpBDMM15SN_2_FD_187560 | JGI IMG/M metagenome (GOLD analysis project Ga0209246, IMG submission 187560) | Freshwater lake microbial communities from Lake Michigan, USA - Sp13.BD.MM15.SN (SPAdes) (version 2) | ecosystem: Environmental > Aquatic > Freshwater > Lake | place: Lake Michigan...
TCACACTCTTATATCCTTCTTCTCTCATCTTCATATTCATATTCACTCTTTCCATCATCCCACCTACAATCGCCTCGCCGGATTATCTCATTCCTCTTTCAATACCCACGAATTCATTCTTTGTGCTAGCAGGGGGCTACCGCCCCCCTGCGACCCCCCGTCAGTGTAAATTGTTTGTTTTTTTATTTTTTCCGTTATTATAACCCACACTGTGGGTCAATATATTATCATTCGTCATTAAAAATGGACCATTATATAATTTAGATTCATATAGTATAAATTATAATATGAATACTATATTAACGTGCGTTCGTAATTTATGTTGCTATAGGCAGCCTCTGAGTAAAATGGATCATGAGATCGAGATGACTAAACACGAATTAACAACGGCCACATTTTCAAATACAACTCCGTTTGTCCCGCAACTCAATTGTGGAAAGGTTGTAAAAGTATATCACGGAAACACAATTATAATTGCGGCAAAAAATCCACAATCAAACGCGGCGGCTGTTCGATTCACAATTTGTTTGCGCGGTATAGAGGCACCACAACTCAAAACCGTGAATCCATTCGAAAAGCACGCCGCTATTTTATCGCGCGATGCACTGCACAATTTAATATTCAATAAAATGATTACATTGCAAAATGTAAACATAGAAAGATATGGTCGAATAATCGCGGACATTTATCTAGACGATCTCCATGTAAATAAATGGATGTTAGATAATCAATATGTAGATAAATATAGTGGTGGTAAACAATAGCCATCGTGCACTAACATGCCGCCGCCAGTATCGCAACAATTATCATCCGTTTGAATAATATGGTCTGGTCTATACCACGCAAACCCGATATAACCGCTAATACATGCACCGAATATATACAATATTTCAAACATTGTATATACTACATAGACATACTCGTTTACCAAAAATATGATAGGACTTCGTCCCCCACACAATACAATTTTGTCTATATATTTTAGGCGGCGAAATATTACACATCTTAAAATATGGACGAACCCGCAATTTTAGGATTGAATTTCAAAGGCGATGGCCAAAATGGTTCGTATATTGTTAAATCAAAACCCATTTCGTATCACGTAGCAAGATGGTCAAATAAACCATATTCACAAGGCGCTTGGTCCCAACTGCTGGTTGGTGGAACTCCCGACGATAGAGAACAATTGGGTAGGCCGATATCAGATGCGTTCATCTTGGCGGGGGAAGCGACGGCGCGCGATTTTCCATCGCAGGTTCACGGTGCATATATATCGGGAAAACGTGCAGCAAAATGGTGTTTAGACTCAATAAATTCGGTTGCATCAACGAGGCCTTTATTTGTTGTTGTAATTGGGGCGGGTGCGGCGGGAATTAGCGCTGCCGAAACTATTCACAACGCACTTATCCAAGATGATAAAAATAGTGAACATAAGATAATTGTTATCGAGGCGCTCGATCACATCGGTGGAAGATCGACTACAATTTCAATGGACAATGGTATACAGGTCGATTCGGGTGGTACATGGATGCAACAATACAAATCAAATCCGATGGTTCAAGAGGCATTGCGAATGGGTTTACACCTCATACCGACCGACTTTATGTCCCCGCTAGCTGCATGCGCGGACGGGGCGGTGTCGGTTGATGAAATTAATGATATGGTATTACAAATCGAAACTGCTGCTCAATTATACCACGAGGCGGTATGCGAGGACAGTTCAATCATGCAAATCATAAAAACCATTGTTTTCCCGAAGTATAAAGACAATCCGCGAATGATAAAGGTATTGGAATTGACTATCGCCGAGATTATGGCGGATACGGGAATCGATTTGAATACATTATCGTCGAAATATGGTCTGGAAGAGCCATCCTATGTCGGAGAAGGAGATCATTACATACGGGAAGGATTTTCCTCTATATTGGCCGGAATGTCTACTGGAATTGATATTCGTTATAATACTCCAGTCAAAATAATAGATTGGGGTGGGAAATTAGGCGCGGGAGAGGAGTCTGATTCTAGATCTATCAAAATAACTACGTCAACAAATGAAATATTCGATGCGGATTATTGCATTTGCACGGTTCCCATATCTATATTGCAAGAACCCGATACGAATCCAAACAAGATACTTACTATACGGCCGCCCCTCCCGAATGCGCATATGTCGGCGCTGTCTCATATGAAAATGGCTATTTGTGATAAGGTTATTTTACAATTTGATCGTCGATGGTGGCCTAGTTCAGCATCGTCAAATAACATATTAAAATGGTATGGCGATGGAAAATATGGTAACTCATTTACAGATATGCTTGATGCGACGGACGGTCTCGGTGTGCCCATAGTTGTATTTTATATGATTGGCGAAGACAATGTGAAGAGATTGCTCGACGGGAAGTCAGATTCAGAAATTGCGACACTCGCATACGAAGAATTGGTAAAATGGTCGGAGGCTATCGTTATAGACAAAAATAGGTAAAATTTGTCGATTGATATTTGAGGCAACCCATCGCCTAAGACGCCGCGCGAGGTTTGGATATGCGACTTCGCATCAACCCTCTAAATCCATTCAAAAACGCCCTCTAGTTCGAGACGCTTCAATACATAAAAGGCGCGCGTATCTTGAATATCGGCAAATTTATTCGCAAAGTCAGACTCGGCCTCTTGTCCGAGTAATTTCGCAATGCACGTGACTATGGATAGATAGCTTGTTTTGCGCTGTTCCACCGCGGTGTCGTTGACTATTGGACTTAATTGCGCACTATCGAAAACAAGGAAACGGTCTTGAACGCGGTATAAAGTGTCGACATCAATATGTTTATACAGAAGCCCGTTTTTTTCCAAATAATCGTATTGAACAAACAAATCGCGCAGGACATTCTCGATGAATTCGTAGTCCACATTCGATTTGCTCGACTCATATATCGCGCGTGTATTGCGCGATTTTTTCTCATATAGATTGTCGATTGTTACAATTGGGAGTTCTACATCTAATGGGACAGATACCATAATGCCGCCAGTTAGATTTTCCGGGGTAGCTGGTTTCTCGCTAGAGGATACAAATCGCGAGACGTATTGACGGATGCTATCCACCATGCCCAGCTCTTCTTCTTCTTTTTCACCTCCTTCGTCTTTGCCGGGGGGTGAATCTTGATCGGGTTTCATTTCGAGTGGTAAAGTGGAATAACCATTTGGCGTTTGTTCTTTTCCAAAGATATCACTAAACTGTTTCATATCTGGTTCTGCGGGCGTGGCCTCATCGGATACGTCTTCGTCCAACGAACCATCTATATTGCGAACATAAATGCGAACGCCCTGTATTTTGAAAGCGTCAAAAAATACACGATTGTATATTTTTGAAACGTCGATTTTTTCTGTGTTTGGGATAGTAATATGCACGGTTTGTTTGGTTGTTTTTATGGAGGTCATTTTAGAATATGCGCACACTAAATTTTTTTGATAGAACTGCATCATTCGGACTCGTCGATCTCGGTATTTACCGACGTGCGAGAATGACTGCGCGTGTGAAGCGAAACCGGTGTTTTGTCGACACGTTCGCGCGGCGGGTCGTGTGCGTCCGATATGGCGCTATTCGCATAGAATAGGAGAGAACCGCCAATCCATAGCCACATGTTGCGAATTTGCGTGCCGGTAAAGCCGATGAGCCAGCGCAGCCCTTCACAGTGCGGTGCGACAACCATGAAAGGGGACATCAGGAAGCCAATAAACGTGAGTGGAGTGCACATTCGTGGATACAAGTTCGCAGCCGTGAAATGGATAAGAATTAGCGTAAAATATACGACTGCGCCTCGTGTGAAGAGGGGTCTGGATTTGTTCCAGAAGGAAGCGATATAACTATAGATGGTATTCATTGTATTGAAGACTAAGATGCACTTAATACATACTATTAAAAGCCTATCAATTTTATATAATCAATATAATATTTGTATATAATCAAATATATGTTGTATATATATTATACAATGTTGATATTTGAAAACCAATACAAATATTATGTTTTTATACACATACCAAAAAATGGTGGAAAATACATCAGAGACAAAATTACCAATAATAAAGACAATAATATAATTAAAAAATTTTGGGATATCAAGGCAGGTTTGGACTTAGCACATATTCCTTATATGAAAAAAAACATTTATCTCGAAAATGATATAAACTATAATTATTTCACATATACCAGATGTCCCTATGATAGAATTATAAGTGGGTTTTTTTATAAAAATAATAATAAAGGTATAAATGATTTCAAACATTTTGTAAAAAATACATTAACATCATATGATTTTAATAGAGAATTTGATTATAGAATTATACACTACTATCCTCAGTATTTGTTTGTTTGTGATGAAAACTTGGATATACCCAAAAACATTAAAATAGATAAACTAGAAGGTGTCGAAAATCCAAAAAAATATAATTTAACAACATATTTTGATGATGAATGTATTCATATTATCAATAATATATACAAGAAAGATTTCTTATTTTTTAATTATCAAATGAAAACCCACGTTTGAAATGTGCAAATATTCAATGATGCAAACCACACAAGGTTTTATGATTATAATAAATACATGATTATTTATTATACTGGAATTGGTTGTAACAAAACAGAACAACACACCGAAACGGAATTTTTGAATATTATGAGCAAAGAGTTCGCGCACAAATCTTGGAAATACGAATTAGCAATAAATCCAAGAGAGTATCACCACCAACTCCAATTCAATGATTGGATTTTACCTGACGATTTCACATTTTTTACATTAACAGATTGGATAGAATATGTCGGCGTATAAAATTGATAGACTTGATTCGGATTTAATTGAATGAAAACACACCAATCAATCTAGTAACACTGAATGGAAGCACGAGTAACGGATTTGTGTATTAAGTATCGTAAATCGGGCGGCTTTGGGGTATATAGCGTCCATCGCCTGTGTGCCCGCGTGAGGGATACAAAAGAGAGGATATATCAGGAGGATACGCTGATGGATATGTATCGAGTTGTATACGAACGCGATATAACGCGCGACATATTGGAGAAGCAGTATTTGGGGCGAAGATGCGTGAGTGCATACGTAAGATACAACCTACAATTGTTATATGGAATACCACGAGAGTGTGTTGTGAATGGCGAAGACCCTTTCATGATATTCTCGAGGAGATATCGCGTGAACGGGCACACAAATCGGTTGTATTGGAAGGAAAAAGAAAATGAAAAGGATCGGTTTGTGCTTCCAGCGAAGAGCGCGGCCGTTGAAAATGGGGAGGTCACCAAATCGGTATTGCGTCGGACAAAAAGTAGTCAAAATTTAGTTTAGTTCATGAAACTAGACAAGCACAAAAAATGCGATATGTTACGTGTTTTTTTACACGATGTATAAAATTGATTTGAGATACATTGAAAGAATAGAGGCAAACATCAACGAAACGGCTTCGTAACTAAAATGGTAAAGAACGTAAATGGAGGTAAACACAAGAATCAGGCGCGCAAGAATTTGACTGTGTCGGTTTCCTCGCGAATTCGGCTGCCCGAAGACGAAATGGAGTGTTTTGCGAAGGTGACTGCTATGTCGGGAAATGGTATGTGTCGCGTAGACGTGGCGCACAAAGATGAACTATTGTCCGATGTGTGCTGCCATATTCGCGGAAAATTTCGAGGAAAAAATAAGAGTCGAAATATGGTGGTTCGCGATGCATATGTATTGGTTGGTCTTCGCGGGTGGACATCCGCTACAAATGAGTGTGACTTATTAGAGGTCTATCAGTCGACTGTATTTTCAAGTCTACCGATTCCGGCATGCATATCGAGCGTGTCGGAAGCGCACGAAGAGGCATTGTTCCTAGACAATCCGATTGTCCCGCAACGTGTTCCAAGCGAGACAGTTCATCTCGGACAAGCCGCGGACATTGATTTCAATATTATCTAGCACAGGCTATGAATATTTCGCGCGGTATGAAGAAAATATATGAATATTATAAACATGAAAAAAATCCCCGAATATCTGGAGAGTCCTGTAGATAATTTTTTGTATGTTCTGGTTGAAAAGGTTGCGCCGACATTTCATAAATGGGGGTTTTCACCGAATATGATAACTACGCTGGGAAACATTGCGACAATATTTAGCGCATATGCATTGTATAACCGGTTATATGTAGTATCGTCGTTTTTTTTTATATTGAGTTATATGTTTGACTGTTTGGACGGTTTCGTCGCACGAACATATAATTTGGTATCCAAGTTTGGCGATTTTTACGACCATATAAGCGACACTGCGAAGTTGGTGATAATATGTTATATGCTCTATCGCATAAATCCCATGCTGTTTCTAGCGACGCTGCCGATTATGGTGATAACATTAACTCTCATGTGTTCATACTTAGCATACCAGGAAAAGTTTTATGGCGATAGTAAGTCGTCGTATACGCTATCGTTCTTGGATTGTTTCTGTTTCGCAAGTGACGATAAACGTGAATTAATACGACACATGGCGTATACGCGTTATTTTGGTTGCGGGACATTTACGGCGATAATGGCTATTATCATCGCCCTTTATTATCCCGCAAAAAACTAGGTTATAAAATTGATAGGCTTTTTTCACAATACACGAGAGGTATCAACAACGTAACGTAGTAACAATATGGCCATGCTTATAGAGAGATTGGAGGCGGAGGAGGCGGTGGAATGCTGTATTTGTTATGATGCGATTGGGGCACAGAACAATTGCACAACACCATGCGGACATAAATTTTGCTTTGTCTGCATGATGAAATCATTGAACGCCAACAACACATGTCCGTGTTGTCGTGCAGTTTTGCAAGAAAAAGAGGATGACCTAGACGAGGAAAGTGAATACGACGAAGAAGAGGGAAGCGACGAAGAGAATGGAGACTATCACGAACAAAACAGTATGGCGTCGTCTGAAAAGATTGCGAAACGCATGGAGGCGATGGGATACACGATGGCTGATATATTGACGATGTATCTAGGGCGACTGAATCCTTCCACAGAAAGGACAACAGAGAATTTCATCCAGAAGTTGAGCGACGATTTCGCCGGAGTTGTTGCGGAAGAGGATGAGACAACCGAACGCGAGCATTATGAGAAGTTCGAAATGATGGAGGAAGACACGAGAAGACACAATCGCCCGCCCCCATTCGGAGTAGTGGAGGGTGATGACTATGCGATCACATTAGCCACACTATTTAGCCAATAAATTATTATTATGTAAACCTATTTAACCATCTTTTTATTCGGTGTCGCTGTTCAAGTAATTATCATTATATCTGTTTATGCTTATCATTTTTATATAACCATTAATACATTCAGCATTTACATAATGGTTTGCAGTTTTTATAAAAGCGCATATTAAATCGTCAAGTTCTTGGTACGACCATTTATTCCCGTTTGTATCACAGTCAATTTCACCCAATACAATATCATTATCATTTTTATCATAAACATTACTATCCATGCGAAACCGTATTTGTTTATCAGTAATATTATTATTACCACCCATTCCACCTTCTAACCGGTCAAGATATTGCAACAATTTGTTACATTCTAATTTACAATATTTTTTTGTTGTTTCGACAACATCTAGATTGTCTCCGGTTTCGCATTTAAACTTTAATTCCTTCCATAGGTTCGCGCAATGAACAGGTGCATCAATATCGATACTGAATACCAACGTGTGATTGTGTGTATCCATTGTATCCATATTGTGTCTCGGTAATCTATAATATAAAATGCCGTTTAAATCAATGCAATGATTAATTTGTTTTCCATTCGCTGATCGAGTGAATGATTACATTTTCATCAAATGCATTGAACAATGCGATCTTACCTTTCCATTTACCGAATAAAATCCAGCTGTTTTCATATTGTTTATATTTTTCATTCGCATCATCAAAGACTCGAACTTGAATAATACGGTTATGGTCGGGAGAAACACGTATCCAATCGGGGGGGAGTTCCATATAATAGAACACTCCTAATATTTATATTATTTTTGCGGTGTTTTTGTATATAATCATATCTAAATCGTATATATTGCGATGAATATCTACGACTTTCAGATAGGCGGAGATCAGTATCCGAAGGTGGTGCCGGTATTCATTGAAGTCAGTCAGAATTCGAATGTAAAATACGAATGGGATAATCAGAAAGGGGTTTTGATGCTAGACCGTATATTGCATTCTTCGGTGGTTTACCCATATAATTACGGTTTTATTCCTCAAACCTTGTGTGGCGACGGCGATCCGTTGGATATCTTGGTTATTTCGAGCCAGCCATTACAACCCGGGACAATGGTAAATGTGCGACCGATATGTTATATGGATATGACGGACGAGAAGGGGCGAGATGAAAAGGTGGTAGGTGTAGTAGAGAAAGATCCCTATTACACCGAGGTGTATACGATGAACGATTTAGCATCTCATACATTTACTCGCATAAAGGATTTTTTCGAGATATACAAGAGACTGGAGCCGAATAAGTGGGTGAAAGTTGGAGATTGGTATGATACAGATACCACATTGGAGTTGGTGCGTTCCACGCATGAAGAGTATATCAGTATGAAAGACGATGAATGTAAATAAAAAATATAAATATGCGTCACCGGGTGATGTAATTCTAGGCGATGTAATTATGGAAAGGATACAATGTTTTCATTTTCGTCGACATCGTCCGATGATTCAGTATCAACACTAGACTGGTCGTCCGTTTTATTCTTCTTACCGTATTTTGCAAGAATGTCCATCGTTTCGGGCGTATTTGGTAAAACGACATATTTGATGTAGATAGTATACTCGGTCTCGTCATCCATATTGTCGTATCCAACAAATACACGTGCATATGAGGTTCTGTTTGGTAAAAGTTGAAATGTGCTCCACCAACTCTGCGTTGTCATAGCTCGCACACTCTCGCTACGCTGTTTATCAACATGTTTAGTTGTAGAACAGTGGTAAAACCCATTGATTTTATGGGGTTTTGAACGCCCTCCAAGTTCCTTTCCTGTGATATCTTTATAAAAGTCGGCTACCTTTGCCCATATGTCGTCGTCATTATCTTCATATACTTTAAACTTCTTCCATATATTTGGATTTGTAGGTGTGATAGACTGCAATGCCTTTTTCTTTTCCTCCCGTGCACTGGGTGGTTCTGTCTCTAGACCATCCAATTCCTTCAATGTGCAACTTTTACCAGCAAATTCATTGCAGTGCTCAATAAACGCCTCATATTTCAGACAGGTGTCGTATACTCCGCGTGTAAGCGAATGAAACTTTGTTTTCTTGATGCGAGCCTTGGCTTCCGGTGACCAATTCATATAGTTGAACAGGAATCGACACAATTGATATAATTTGTCGTCAGCAAGATGTTGATGTGCTACAATGACGTTGTCGAAGTTGCCGGTCGATTCGTTAATAAGGGTCACGCTCATTCCGACACACATCATCCCAGTTACGAACGTCGGACAATTTGGAAAAGGTTTGACGAGCTGTTGAAATACATAGGATGGTTCAAGAAGTTTTTGTTTTTCTGCGGCGTCTGCTGCTAGATTAAGTTGTGACCCGGTATGAACCATATAACTAGAGGTTGAATACGGCAAGATACGAAACAGTTCGTGTCCATTTCCATTGGAGACAATGACGTTTGCATTCGGGAAATACTGTAGAATAATATCGACGATATGGTAATGAGTTGATTTGCGGGTATATGCAGGGCAGAAATTGTAACTGAATGCGTCGTTTGCAATACCAATAAGAGGAAGAATGTGATGAACAAATCGTAGATAAAGTTGTTCGTCTCCAATATCAAATGGGAATTTCGAATCATACCAGGTTGGTCGATTCTTGATAGACATTCCTGCGCGATTATATACGACATCGGGAATAACATCGTCGATTACGATAGAAGAGACACGCTCTGTTGTAATGATATCGTCATATATGTGCGCCTCACATTTATTAACCCCAAAATATTCGGGTGAACACATGATATTATATTCGGCCTCGGTATCGATGATATGAATTCGATGAAATAATGGGTCGTTGCTATCATTGCATGTCCATGTCTTTTTGGGAGATCCGCTGTATCCAGTTATACTGGATACGAGTGTACATCGATTGAAATTTCGAATGTGATCCCGGTTTTCGGGGATGTATTTGTGTGCCTCGTCAATATGCATAACAAATTTCACATTTTCTTCTCTGAAACGAATAGAATCTTCGCCTTGCTCTAACATGTGAGGTAGACTATTGCGAATTCGTTTTTCGTGTGCGCAACAGACAATTACTTTGATATCAGGGTATCTGCGAAATAATATGAATATATCATTCACCGTCTTTGCGTGATGGCAGTTTCCAGCAGAGTATTTGTTACTATTGAATACAATAATGCGTTTCGACCCAACCTTTTCCTCCATTCGTCCGAAGAATTGCATTCCAGATGAAAGTGTGTTCATTGTGAGAACAACATGGATATTTTTAGACACATCGTTAACAATAGTGGTTATGCAAATGAATGTTTTTCCCTCCTGCGGTTTGCGGATAACAAGACTTAGTTTGCTATCGTCGTCATCGGGGATGTTATATTCGGTTTCAGTCAGGTAGTCGGACATTGTTGTTTCAGGTTTTAAGATCATTCAATATATATCAGGTAGTATCAATTTTGTATATCATATCATCGTAATGCGCATTTTACGATGCCCCGTATTTTCAGCATCGAACAGTAATATTTTGAACATGTGATTCGAATATTCGTCCAATAACATGTCCGATTCCAGAACATACATGCGTTTTACAGTTGTGAGGTAGACCGTGTAGCGGTATTTTGTGTCCGAAATTGAGGTTCTATTAAAGACGACGCCGCTATGTGGAACCTCTGTAATATCCGGGTTGTGAATGCAAGAATATAACATATCGCAGTCCATTTGCACCCGTTGGATGGATTTCACATCTCTGTTCAGGCCGTCCATTTGTGCGGAAACCTTGTTCAAAAATGCTGTCGATTCTATCGACGCGTTTGTCCCGAGAAAACATATCTGATTCAGAATGTCGACAATGCGGCGTATCGGACTAGTGATGTGAACATAGGCGTCTACATTCAGCGTCATGTGACGGATGTCGCTATTTTCATCAAATAATTGATATGTGCTATGCGTGTTTTTCCAAGATTCCAATACCCGTCGCGTTTCGTCGTTTCCCGAGGTAATCGGTATACGATTGCTAGATTCTTCGGCGATAACCGAACGGAAGATGCCGGTTTTTGCCGCGTAAAGTTGTTTTGCCGCCATGGAATTCATGTATACCATCCAGTAAGCAACCACATCGTGGCTGTCTATTGCGGAGGCGTCTAGTTTGCATGTGATAGCGGCCAGCCGTTTGTAGTGTGGATTTTTTAACAAGGCCTTTTCTTCGTATCGGAAGTTACGCGCGACGTGAACATATGAATTGAAGAAGCGAATGGAATCATTCTGAATCATACCGGTGTTCGAATCAAGAGTTACTTCCATCGCAAAAGTGATTCGTCGAGTATTTTCCAACAGGCTGCAGATGCGGTCGGATAATGCAGGAGGCAACAGTGTTTTGCGATCATCTGGTAAATAGATGGTAGAAACCCGCTGGGTCATATGTTCCCACATGCCCAGAAAATCAATACATGCATACACATTTGCGATATGAATGGTGATTACGGTCAATCCGTCTTGTTCGCGTATGCAAAACCCATCATCGAGGTCGACACTACCATTGGGGTCAATTGTAAATACGTAATCGGCAGAATGGTCTGCGATGTTATAACGAGAATCATTTTTGATGTCTTCGACGAGTTGAGAATCGGAAACGCCGGCTATTTTGCGACCGATAGACTGATTAAATGCAGTCAAAGAGTGAACAAGATTACGCGTCCACATTTGATAACTGCAAAATGATTTGAAGCAATCGACTTGTCCAATCGTTTCGGTGATAATTCCGCACGGGTGTTTCCCGTCCCAGTTTGAAAACCGAAACAAAATATATTTATTTAGCTGTTTTTTTTGAAACCCGATTTTTATATCGTAGGGGACCAAAAAAATGGGAAGGGAATTATCGTGCGGGATGCATTTATACAGGACTCGGCCGTTAGTGGTTCGACCAAATGTCTGATTTCCTTGTAAAATGAGGATGCCTGGTAGTGCGCTAGAATTGCGAATGGGCGACTTTACGATTGTTGCACCTTCAGAATAGGTAAACTCGTCGCCGGAAAATAGTTTATTTTGAATAGGGTCGATTGGTTCTAATAACATGGGCGTAATACTGAACTCATTGTAAGTCCGCGAGATAGATTGAAAATAATAGGTAGAATTCATACATATACCTTTCAAGGTATACTTTTATATGTTTATACAATGTATAATATGGATGGAGTGAGTAAAGTGGATATATCGAATCCAAAATCATTTATAATGATCCAGGGTATTTTCTTTTTGATATTAGCATTGTGCGGAAATTATATAAACTCAATTCTAAATTGTAATCTGCAATATTTCATTACCCATAACATTTACATTAAGCATGTGATAACAATTGTTATAATCTACTTTATGTTAACGTCTTTTTCTGAAACAATTGACCCTCCATTAACGAATATTTTGTATGCATTCACCGTATGGGGGGCATTCATATTATTTAGCAAGACCGGTTTATACTTTTCCAAATTCATTATGGCTTTGATGGTCGCATTGTTAGTATGCAAAGACTATATTTTGTATTACGAATCATTTGATTTGATAGATTACCAAGATACAGTTGTAAAATTGACGAAGGCGTTCGAATATGGTGTATATGTGGCCATTACAACAACAATTGTTGGGTTCATACTGTATTTCAAAAAACAGTATCATGATCATAGGTCAAATTTTTCGCCGGTAACGTTTATCTTGGGAAATGCGGTGTGTGATTCTATGAAATAGTCACACGATGTAAATAATTGTATATTACATATTCTGTGTAGTATATAATAATGACCGATAGTCAAGACATACCATTACACCTGTTCCAAACCTATCATACCTTGGAATTGCCTCCGAGAATGCAGCAATCGGTGAATCGATTGAAAAGGATGAATCCTGAATTAAAACATCACTTGTATGACGACGCAATGTGTCGCGAATTTATCAAAACACATTTCCCATTGAATGTGGTTTGTGCATTTGATAAATTGGTACCGGGTGCATACAAGGCCGATTTATGGAGATACTGTGTATTATACATACATGGTGGGATATACCTAGATATCAAATATGGTTGCGTCGACGGGTTTAAGCTGGCGGATTTGATTAATCAGCCGCGCATTGTGAAAGACCGAGAGATGCTAGGTGTGTGTGGAATATACCAAGCTCTCATGATACACAAGCCGCACGATATATTTTTGCACAATTGCATAGAGAATGTGGTTGCCAATGTCCATAATGGTTATTATGGAAAGAATGCATTGATGGTTACCGGGCCGCATATGGCTATGAATCACGTGCCGCGAAATGTAATCGAAACCTCTGAACTGGAATTGAGTGAGAATAAGAGGTGTATTTTACGCAAAGGACAGCCTATTTTGCGTATATACAAGGGATACAGAAGCGAATTGGCGCAAACGCAGTTATGTCCACCTTATTATACCATGTGGGATCGGCGGCAAATATATAGATAATACGCAATTTAGGAGTCCAGAAGCTATAATTTTGCAGTCAGTTCTATTCGTATTATAGTACAATATGAATGGAATGCATTCGGATTTTTTGATAATGTCTTGGTTTGGAAAAAAATGTCGTGAAAATATAACTTCAGAAATGACCCGAATCGAACTATTATGGTATAATATACGAGATTTTCTTCATCATTATGTATGTTTGAAAATGATAACAAATAAAAGGGTGAATTGGGATGATAATAAATTATGTGATACGGTCGATACATATTCCAAGGAAGAGTATGATAGGAAGTCAGTTCCTCCGACAAATACGCAAAAACCGGAGTCCGAGATGGTCGATATATTCGGAAACCATGTGTAGTTATATTTTCGACCGAATCGCCCAAAAGGGATATTTCAGCGATTCGCCGCGACCAAATGGCGGTATCCACGATTCGTCACCATCGATATTAACAGAACCATGTATATGTGTTAGTATACTAAGCACACTTTGTTCATGTCGATTTGCTATGAACTGTTCATCTTGCGCATTTATAGGTTCATCGTATATATCCGTGAACATTCTTGGATTTTCATATACACATTTCAACCACATTTCAATTATTTTCATTGAATGCTGATTCTTTTTCATTAATAAAATACCCGATAAACATTGAGGATTATTCCCAATTTCACTATTTGGTTCTACATTAAAATAATCGAAAACCTCTTTTCTAGAATATTCTCTTTCCTTGCATAATTGACCAAATCCGTTATTACCAGTCATCCGAATAGTGATAAGCCCTTTATCGGATTTTTCAAGCAATTCTATGTATTCAAACATGCGTCGTTTACCTTTCGTATTTAATTTACAGCCGGCATCCATATAAAGAAGATATTCTCCGTCGTTCATTAATTTCAATTTATTTAAAATGATTTCTGGGCGCCATATACCACACCCCGCGATCCTAGGAATTTGTAATATATTCTCAAATTGTCGTTTAAAATTGTCTGATAAATTATCCGGCGATAATCCCTGTATTGATACAAATTCGCAAAAATCGTGCGCTTCGCGTAGTAACCGTTTTTTCGCATTTTCATATACATGATTTGCATACGTGATGAAATGTATTTTGGGAATAGAGTTTGGTGCTTGTTGAATCCGTTCAATCCAATATTGTAGCGTGACCTTTTCCATACAATACCCATTTTCCATTTTTCGACATTGAATATTACGATAAGATTCTTCTAACAAAGGCAATGTAATATTTTCCCAAGAATCGACAACGAGGATGGGTAAACTGTTGTATAACTCGTTAAGGTTTGATGATAAAACAATAGGTATACAGCCTATAAGAAGGGCTTCCCATGTTCGGTGGCAGTCCTCGCCCGCTCCTCTTGGTGATATTACAAATTTGTATTTCGACCATTGAGTGTAACATTCGGAGTTTGTAACGGGAACGGTGATATGTCCCTCTATATGAGAGGGTATTTTATAGACGCGCGCATTCGGAATAAAATCCAAGATTGTGCAAAAATCCGACCATTTGTGTTTCGCATATTCAATGAGTTTTACGCGGGATGGATCGGTAGATGGACTGTAGTTCATACATAATAATTTGGTATCGACCAATGAGGTGGACGTTTGTTTGCTCAACCAGTTTGTAATCGCATCATATTGCCGGTTGTAATTAAGCCCAATCGGAAGAGCGGAAAGATTGCGATGATGAAACGGTTTGTTCCATGTGAAGCAGTGTTGTAATTGTGAGTGTTCTAGCCATTCTGACTTTAATTTGACGACATCACTTTCGATGATGATGAGGACAATTTTAGAGTTGAATTTTTGAATGACTTCTTGGAAAAAGTGTTGAATGATTTGGGGATAGCCGGTTAGACATACGTATTGTAGGCCAATTCGGTTTGCAAACCCATATGTGCGAACATTGGATATGCGACGTGTGATTAAAAGGCCTCCTGCTGAATTTACCCATTCGGTTATTTTATCTTCTGTGAGAATCATAGTTATCGTGCTATATTTATATTTATATTCTTATCGTTCCAACATTATGATAGAACATGTGCAAAGAGAATAAATACAATCTTGGATATTATACATCTACTATGCCTCCGAAGTCCAAGAAATTTGTTGCGACTGGATACAAAACGTCGACCCTTTCTACTGCGGTGACGGGTGCATCATATCTAATAATCGTGGAATCGCCATCAAAATGTGCTAAGATTGAGTCGTATCTTGGTACAAGTTATCGATGTATAGCGAGTAAAGGACATATTCGTGAGTTGGATGGTTTGAAGAACATAGATATAGACAATCAGTTTACGCCAAAATTCACAATCATCAAGGAAAAGGAAGAGCATGTAAAACAAATGCGCGAAATTATATCTCATTTTCCCAAGCAGAATGTTATCTTGGCCATGGACGACGACCGTGAGGGAGAAGGGATTGCATGGCACATATGTGAGGTATTCAAATTACCGATAGAAACAACGAAACGTATTGTATTTCACGAGATTACGCAAGATGCGATTTTAAATGCGATGAAGTCACCTTCCGTGGTGGACATGGATCTTGTGCACGCGCAACAGGCGAGACAAATCTTGGACATTTTGGTCGGATTCAAAGTGTCTCCGCATTTATGGAAACATATTCGTAATGGAAAGACGAATGCTTTGTCGGCGGGTCGATGTCAAACGCCGGCGTTACGTTTGGTTTACGACAATATGAAGGAGCGCGAAGCATCGGGAATGGAAACCAGATACAAAACACTAGGGTATTTTACTGCGCAAAACGTGGAGTTCCATCTTGGACATGACTTTGAAAAGGAAGATATGATGGAAGAGTTTTTAAAGAAATCTGTTTCTCACAAGCATATTATGGATGTTGGTTTAGAGAAGGAAACCACAAAGGGCGCACCCAAGCCATATAACACATCGAAATTGTTGCAAGCAGCGAGCAATCAACTGCGAACATCACCAAAACAGACGATGCAGTTATGCCAAACATTATATCAGAACGGTTTCATCACTTACATGAGAACGGATAGCACAAAATACGCAAATGTATTCTTGGACATTGCTCGAAAATTTGTTGTAAAAGAATATGGTGGAGAAGAATATGTCGGCAATTTGGACTTGATAGAGAACAAGGATAACACGAATCCGCACGAAGGGATTCGTGTGACGGATATTCGGATATCAACGTATTCCAAGGAGAGCACCGGAAAGGAGGCTGCGCTATATAAGATGATATGGCGTAATACGGTAGAGAGTTGCATGTCGGACGCAAAGTTTCGGTCGACAACTGTGTCTATTAGTGCGCCCACTATATCAGATAACGCATGTAATTACACACATATTCTCGAAATACCGACATTTATGGGTTGGAAGAAAGTGACCGATAAGATGCCCGACCAGTCTGAATTGGTTACACAGAAGATGATTTTCCAAGGAAGTCACAAGAAGGCGATTCCGTATCAGCGCATAGAAAGCACGGTGGTGGTTCGAAACAAAATCGCGAGGTATACAGAGTCGAGTTTGATTCAAACCTTGGAAAAACTGGGAATCGGAAGACCATCTACATTCGCAGCCTTGGTAGAGACTGTCCAAGATAGAGGTTATGTAAAATGCATGGATATTGACGGAGAAACGCGAAAATGCGTAGAATTTACCCTACGTAAAGATGAAATCTTGGACAAACGTTCTATTGAGAAGGTCTTTGGTAATGAGAAAAGTAAACTTGTGATCCAACCAATGGGTGTTCTATGCATAGAGTTTCTGGTCAAGCATTTTACAGAGTTGTTCTCGTATGATTATACCAAGAGGATGGAATGTGAATTGGACGACATTGCGACCAACCCGGATAAAAAAAGAGAATGGTATGAATTATGTGCTACATGTGTATCTGATATAGATAGGTTGTCCAAGCCTGTAACCAAATTGGTGAAGGAAACCTATAAAATAGACGATTCGCATCAAGTAATATTTGGTCAA
>Ga0209246_10000444_pt1 | contig 17537 bp, 9 predicted proteins | sample LauGreSpBDMM15SN_2_FD_187560 | JGI IMG/M metagenome (GOLD analysis project Ga0209246, IMG submission 187560) | Freshwater lake microbial communities from Lake Michigan, USA - Sp13.BD.MM15.SN (SPAdes) (version 2) | ecosystem: Environmental > Aquatic > Freshwater > Lake | place: Lake Michigan, USA...
TTTTAATCATAGTTATCTTTCTTATGAAAAGAAAATAAAATCTATATCAATATAAATGAACGTCCTATTAAATTTCATCATCATCTTTCTGTTTATTATATTTGTTCTTGCTATGAAAATACCAAAACTGGTTAAAAGCAATATTATCATTAATAAAATATATCTATTTATTGGTGTTTCTCTTCTTCAAATTGTTGTTTTATTATCTAATAAAATCAATCAAAAGTGTAAAATAAGTACTAAGAATATTATTAAAGAAGCTACTAAAATTGGTTTATTAACGGTAATAGGATATTCTTTTTATGTTGATATTTTATTTTCAAGTCAATTAAGGGAAAAATATGCAAAATACATTGATGTACCTAATAAAAATATGTTTTTTGTAGCAACTCTAATTTCTGGTACTGCAATGGTATATAAAATTATTGATAATATTTTATTACCAAACGATTGCACACCCTAGAAAATATTATATGATAATGTATTATATATTATGATTGATCATATTATCGTTTCTATTTTGGCTTATCTTTTATACAAGTACCTTACAAAATATAACTTTAACAATGAACAAGCAATTATTTTTGTAATTGTTATTAACATTGCTTATCATTTACTTTTAATGGATAAAATAAGATTAATGTACCGTGAAAAGTTTGAAACCGCTAGTGGTTCTACTATACCTATGGTTAAACAAGAACAAATGGCTGCTTTAGAAAAAGAACTTGTTAGATTACGTTCTGAATCACAGATAGAGGCAATAGCAGCTATGTCAGATAACAAAGTACAAACATCAGTATTAATGAATAATTCTCAACCATTTATTCAACCACCAGTATCAGTACCAAAATCAGATAGCTGTGATTGTGATGCTAAAGTTGAACGTATTATTAATGAATATGTTAAGAAGAAAGGTGATGATCAACCTTATAACCAATTAACACCTCAACAAATGGAACCTCTTGGTTCTTATGATAAAACATTTACTAATAAATGGGATCATGGTTTTACATATCTAGATACAAGTAAATGGGCACCTCCTCAACGTAATACTCCAGTATGTAAAACAGAAATGAGATGCCCAGTATGCCCAGTATCAACTGCTGGTTATCCAGTTAGTGTACTTGAATATGATGAATCACGTAAGGTTCTTCCACCAGATAATATTAATATAAACTATATTAAGGAGCAATTAAATAACTAGAAATATTCAAACATTTTAAAGCGTTTAAATGATTTTTATTTTAATGAACCCAATTAAATAATGCAAATTAATTGGATTACTGTTGGTATTGTTATCATAATAATTTTAATTGCTTATGCTGGTTATAAGGTACTTCAAATTATGCGTGACATAAAACGTCTTAAGGAAAACCTTGTTGATCAACCAGATAAACCTTTATTATGTAAAAATCCTCAAATGTTACAAATATCACAACCTCCTGTACAACCAATTCAACCAGTACAATGTCCTGTACAACAACCATCTCAAATGGCTATGATGCGGTCACCACCTCCTCAAGTACTTGTAGCTCAACCTAAATTAACACCACCAACTTTACATTTTTCAAATATGAATAAAGTTCCTGTTAGAGAGGAATATACAGAAACAGAATCTGACTTGGATTCTAATTCAGATACTGATTCAAAATCTAATTATCAAGATAAAGATGAACATGTAGAAACTGATGTTTTTAATCTCAATGAATCCGAAATGCATACTTTTGATTACAAATCTAATAGTGAAATGATAATTCCTCTTGATCTTAATAGCATTATTAAACAAGTTGTTGCTGATAAAATTAATGAAGAAAGTAATCATAATAAAACTTCAATTATAGAGATAAAGGAAAATACCTTAGAAAGCAATCAAACACTTATTAAAGACTTGAATAAAAAAACTATTAATGAGTTGAAGGAATTAGCCAGGGTACATAATATAAGATTGTATGATGGTGGTAAACCAAAAAATAAAGAGACACTATTAAAAGAATTATCTAATATATAAGTATATAAATGAGTAAAAATGTTAGTATGGATAACAAACATGGTGACTGTTGCGGTTGCCCTGCTTTGATGTCTGATGGTCGTCTTTTTATGCAATGGCAACCCAAAGGTTCTTTTAATCAACGTCTTCAAAGCACTCTTAACTTGACTGGTGATAAACTACGTGCTAATCTACAACAAAATCCAGCCATTGCTGATATTGATGGTCTCTCTGATGAAAAACTTGTATGCAAACCCAACCCAAAGTTTTACATTGATTCATCTAATTTCCATAAAATGATGTTAGATTCTCAATTAGCTGAATTACAAGTACCTGCTCAAGTTAATGGATTTATTCTAAAAGATTTATACACAGCTTAATATAATTGAAGCTATTAATTATTTATAATATTTAAATATTATAAATAAAATTGATATTGGAATAATTAAATGCTAGTTAAATACTAGTTAATACTAATTTAAACACTAGAATCCCAAGATAAAGTTTCTTCATTCCATACGAAGATACCTTCACCAGATGGGTAAGGTGTAGGTGGTTGCCATTTGAATTCTTCATCTAAAGTCCATGAGGGAAAAGGTTGTGGAGGACTAAAGTTATCTTTATCTGAATGATATTTGTAACCATAACCAGCATATACTTTTCCAGGGGTACTATAATATGTTCTTACCCATGTTCCACCTAAATTTTGTTCACACCATTCTTTGGAATCACAAACAATAACACGAAGTACTTCATTAGTTGAAGGGTTAATCTCGGCGTAATGTACCATTTGACAGTTATATAACTTATAATCTTTAAATAATTTTTAATTTAGTTTTTTTTAAATGATAAAACTAACATAAGTCAAGATAATCACCATCTATGTATTGCACTTTTCGATGCAATTCCCTTAACATATGTCTTATATTCTTATTATAAAAATATTGAAATTTTGTGTTTATATAGTGATTAACAATATAAAAACATATAAAAAATGCCACCTCTTCCTTTTTACTCTGTAGATGAGCTTGATTCCATAGTGAAACAGGTTGGATTCAAGGGACAATTAACTCGTAATGCATATACATACATTCAGAAGGCAATCCATGATATAATCATAACACGGATTATGGATCCTGTTACCATGAGGGGATTCAGTTTAGAAACTATAGAAACTGTATATCGTGATGTTTTACCTGGAGAGATGTATAATACTTTTCAAATTAATGACATTATAAATATAGTCAATTATAATCATGGATATATGAATTTTACAACTACATTTTCATTCAAAACTACTCGAGCTATATTTAAGCATTATAGTTATGATAAACTCGACGATGCTGTTGTGATATCTTTAACATGTTTTTTAGAATACTTAATATTAGAAATTATTAAGACGACAGTATGGTTTGTAGATGATGGTATTCAAAAGAGGATAACACCAATCGATATTGATCATACAATCCAAATGGATAATGAACTACAAATGGTCTTTGCTTAAATGTTTTTTTATATTATAATTTTGTAATAGTAACATAACCCATTCCATTATTTGTTCCATATGAAGTATTGATACTTGTGACAAATGAACTATTTGCATTACTACCGCCACCACCGCCAGCTCCGCCAAATCCACCAGCTCCACCACCACCTCCACCACTATATCCACCAGCTCCACCTGCACCACCACCACTAGCAGCACCCATACCACCTGAACCACCACCACCAAAACCACCTTCACCACCTGGAGCTCCAACACTCTGTCCTTGGTATCCTTCATTAGGCACACTACGAGCTCCAATAAAAGTTGCTGTCACTAATATACTACCTATTGATCCACCACCACCGCCACCACCTTGGGATCCTGTGCCTACAGGAGCAGTACTACCTTCACCTCCCACTACGGTAGTAGAAGATCCAGCAGCACCATTTGGAGTCGTGGAACCAATTAAAGAAATTCCCCCACTTCCAAACTCACCATTTACACCACCACCGCCACCTGCACCACCACCACTTCCAGTTCCATTAATACCATTTGTACCATTTACACTAGAACTACCAGCACCACCACCACTTGAAAATTGATAATTGGTTGCACCACCACCACCACCTGCTGCAAATAGATAATTACTCAATTGTAATGAAGTTTTAAATACAAATGAACCACCACCACCTCCCGCCTGATTTCCATTATTTACACCACCTTGGCCTATAATTATAAGGACTTTATCATTTTTAGATAATACAACAGTGCCATATACAATATTACCTTGACCACCTGCTTTTACATATAAAGATGTCGCAGTTCCACCAGCTGCTCCCGCTACAATAAAACTATATATACCGGTTATAGGAACCGTCCATTCTTGTACACCTTGAATTGTCACATTTAAGTAACTTGTATTTGAAGCCCATGATTGTGATGAATATGCAGATTGTATCTGGGCTAATGTGGGACCATTTCTACCAGTTGCAGTGGCATTAGTAAAGGTATTTGTCGTAAAAGAATATAATGCACTACTATTTTGTACATTATAAGTCCATGATTGGGTTGCTATTCCAGTCGATCCCGTTGCTGTGATAGTATATGTTCCTGAAGTATTTGTTCCTACTGGAAATGTTAATCTTAAAGCACCCGTATTACTACTTAAATCAGTATATGTAGTTGGTGATATGGACCATGTTACTGTCCTATTTGAAGTAAAGTTATATAATATTGTATATGGATTACTACTAGTATCTGCTGTAATATTAGTAGGTTGTGATGAAGTAATTATTGGTACATTTATTATATAATTATATAATGTTGTCATTTCTGTATCCGTCAATGCACGATCATAAATGAACAATTTTGAAATATGCGCATTTAAATATGCATCATTAGTCCAATTAGATCTTCCAATATATGTATTTGTAATTGTTCTGTCAGTAAAGTCTGTTGTTATAGTTTTATCTATTAACATAACATTATTTTTATAAGCTTGAATCTTTGATTGTTTTATATATCGGACAGCTAATACCATCCATTCTTCTTGAACAATTTCATTATTAGCAGAATTAACATATTCTGTACTACTACTATTATATATATCTAATCCAAAGTTTTGACTAGTACCTAATCTATTAAATGCTAAATTCATATCATATGCATTATTACCTAAATCATGAATACGTTCTGATGCACCTACTGAACCTGTAAATTTAATTAAACAAACTGATGTAAATCCTCCATTTGTACTAATATTTAATGTTCTAGTACCTGCATTCAAATAATTACTATTTAATCTATTAAAATATACATATGGTCCATTGTTATAACCTCCTGTTGTAAAATATGTTGGTTTGTTTGTTTCTGTTGTTTGTATAAATGTTTGCGTTGTTGATCCCCAGGTTGCTATTTTTGTATTATTACTTTGACTAATTGTTGATGCCTCAAGAACAGCCCAAGCACCAGTGGGAAATTGGGAAATTGAAAGTGCAGAAGGATTTATAGATTTATATGGATGATTTACTTCTAATGGATTATTTGTAGACCACCATTTTTGAGCTAAATAACCTTCTATTTTTTGTTTGTCTAATTCTGAAAGTATTGTATTAAAGACCATTATCTCGCCAATTGTTCCATAAAATGTACGTGCCGTATCGCCTGACCAGCCGCCAACATCGAGAGAGTTCAATAACAGCGTTTGACCTGCTGTGTATGAACTATAATCAACATATGATACTCCGTTTACTCGGAGACGTGATGTTTTATTTGAAGCATTGTAATCAACAACCATTATATACGGTGTGCCGGGAGTAAATGTGAATGTTGATAAGTGGTCATTTGTACCACCGCTATTTACAGCAATAGTATATGCACTAGAATCGTTAAAAAAGTGATGTACTGAACCTGTAATCCACGAGCCTGATGTGTTTAGGAAACTATTTATAACGAACTTTTGTAATGGTTTTAACAAGAACACAAAGGTTGCTGTTACACTATTAAAGTTGGTACCAGTGCATGACATGACTTTACCTGATATATTTCCAAAATTAACACCAGGCAATCCATTGATGTCGGTGGAGGATAGAACAGGTTGCTTTGCCGCAGTTGCTTGAGTTAAATGACGGTTATATGATGACAAATCATTCCATTGAGATATACCACTACCAATAAATGTTAATCCTGTATTTGCATCATACCAATTAATTAATTGTAACAAGCTCGAAGTTATAATACTATCTTGTACTACATAAGTCCATGATTGAGTTGCTGTTCCAATACTACTTGTTGCTGTAATAGTATATGTTCCTGATGCTACTGTATTTTGTGGAAATGTCAATGTTAATGCACCTGTATTACTACTTAAATCAGTATATGTAGTTGGTGATATGGACCATATAACTGCTTGGTTCGCGGTAAATGTATAAGATATTGTATAAGCTGCATTTAAAGTATTTTGACTAATATTAGTAGGTTGTGATGATGTAATTACCGTCAAATTATACTTTATAATGACTATACCAGAGCCTCCATTACCAGTAGTGCCTGCACCACCGCTGCCTGAATTTGGTTCAGCTGAAGCCGAACCATAATATCCTGCTCTAAATCCTTGATTTGTTCTGCCGCCACCGCCTGCATAAGTCATCGAATTACCGCTAATGCTGCTTGTGAGTCCTAATCCTCCATTTCCAGAGACACCAGTTGTACCATCCTGACCGACGGAACTAAAACCACCACCACCACCTGCAGCATCAGAGGTGTTATTAACCGCAGCACCACCTGCGTTCCCTTGACCAACTGTACCTGATGCACGAGTTTGCCCATTAGGCAAACTGCCGCCTGTACCGCCTTGCCCGCCACCAGAACCGCCTCCACTTCCGGCGCCGCCGCCACCTCCACCGCCAGCGCCACCACCAATTGCAGTTAACCCTAATCCTGTAGAGTTTTGACCATTTACACCAGGACTACCACCATTTCCAATAGTAATAGGAAATGATCCTGATAATGTCACCATAGAACCTTGTATTACACCACCAGCACCACCTCCCGAAAATGCTGGTGGTGCTATGTTATGGCCACCTCCACCACCACCTGCCACTATCAAGTAATTAATAGTTGTAGTATTTGATACTACTAAAGTATCACTTGACGTAAATGTCCTAATACGATATCCTGATATATCAACTGCTGTTCCACCTGATAATGGATCTATTATATTTGAAACATTATAGTTCCATGATTGGGTTGCTGTTCCACTAGATCTTGTTGCAGTAATAGTATATGTTCCTGATGCTACTGTATTTTGGGGAAATGTTAATCTTAATGCACCTGTATTACTGCTTAAATCAGTATATGTAGTAGGTGATATAGACCATATTACTGTCCTATTTGATGTAAAGTTATATGTTATAGTATAAGCTGAATTCAAAGTACTTTGACTAATATTAGCAGGTTGTATAGAAGTAATTGTTACTGCTGGTTGAGCGCTATAATTATACTTTACAATAAATACACCCTGATAACCAGTACCACCAGTGTAATATGTAGATGGATATCCGCCATTATCAATTGATCCACCTCCACCTCCCCCACTACCATAATATGTTGCATTATTTCCTGCAGCTATTTTACCACCATTACCACCACCACCAGTACCACCAGTACCAGCAACCGCTGAATTAACTTGGGTACCGCCTCCACCACCACCTGCATATACTAAACTAATCCCTGATATATTACTCGTATAACCTGCACCACCATTACCAGCATTACCAGAATATATTGCAAGTACACCAGTACCTGTAGCTCCACCACCTCCTCCACCTGATTGATATCTACCACCACCACCATTATTTCCAAATCCTCCAGATGCACTTGCTGCTTGTAATGCATTACCACCATTTGTTGCTGCTTGAGAACCACCACCCCCGGAACCTCCATCTCCTCCATTACCAAACCCTCCATTTCCTGAGCCACCTCCAATAGCTATTAGAGAACTAAATTGCGAATTTACTCCATTTGTACCATCTGATGAACTAGTTGTTCCTCCACTACCTATTGTTATAGGATATGAACCTGTTGTAATACTATATAATGTTTTATATACTACACCACCTGCTGCCCCTCCTCCTGCTGCTCTATTTTGACCACCACCACCTCCTCCTCCTCCCCCTATTAATAATAAATCAACTGTTGTTGTAGTTGATACTATCAAAGTACTACTTGATGTAAATGTTCTTATACGATATCCACTTACATCAACATATGTCCCACCTGATATTGTATCTGGTACTATATCAGTTACATCAAAATTCCATGATTGAGTTGCTATCCCACCAGTTCCAGTTGCAGTTACAATATATGTACCTAATGCTGATGTATTTTGAGGAAATGTTAATGTTAATATTCCACTACTACTAATATTTCCATATGTTGTTGGTATTATTGACCAACTAACATCTTGATTTGCTGTAAATGTATATGTATTATTATATGAACTATCTGTTGTATCTGCTATAATATTTGTAGGTTGAACTGATGTTATAATTGGTATATTCGTTATATTGTAATTCCATGACCTAGTACTTGTACCTAATATACTCGTAGCAGACACTATAAATGTTCCCGAAGTAGTTGTATATCGTGGAAATGATATAGTTAATTCTCCAGTAGCATTAATATCACCATAAGTAATTGGTATAATTGACCAACTAACATCCTGATTACTAGTAAAATTATATGATATATCATATTGACCACCTGATGTACTTTGTATTATAGTTTGTGGTTGTAATGATGTAATTAAAGGTGGGTTAGTTATATTATATGACCATGTTTTAGATGCTGTACCATTATCATTTGTTGCTGATACTACAAAATTCCCTGATACATTTGAATATCTAGGAAATGACAATAGTAAATATCCATTACTACTAATATCTCCATATGTTGTAGGTGATATAGACCAGGTTACTAATTGATTAGCTATAAAATTATATGAAATATCAAATGATGATAATGATGTATTAATATTTAAAGTCTGTGGTTGGGCTGATGTTATAATAGGTACACTTAATGCACTAAATAAAATATTATGATATAAATCCAATCCACTTTTAATACTATGTACATGTAATGTATAAGGTGAATTAGATGTAGGAAATATATCAGGTCTAGTTAATGTAACCTGATTCGAACTAGTATAAGTAACTATTGGAAATTGTCGACTTCCATCTGCACCTATAAATTCCCATTCCATACTTGGTTCAAAATTTGTTCCAGATATTATAGTTTCTGTACTTACACTTACTAAATTATATTGTGAAACACCTAATATAGTCGGAACTATATTGCCAAAATTAGACCATCCTCCTCTATAAATTTGTAATGAAAATTCAAATTTATCAACTCGTAACATTCCATCATATGGAATTAAAGGCTTCTCATTTTCATAACCAGATGGTATTATAATACAATCTGTCTTTTGAGATGCATCAAATGAACAAATTGGCATCATTGTTCCAATACCAATATTTCCGTTTTTATCTATAACAATTTTATCCAAAATTGCATACATATATTATTTCACAGATAATATATATATGAGCATTTACGTAATTAATGATGTAGTTTTTGTAAATAATAATCAAATTGGTATAGGTACAATACCTAGATGTGCATTAGATTTAGGTATTCGACAAGATGGCATATCAATACCAGAAGGTACAACTGAACAACGTCCAATATTACCAATATTAGGTGCACTAAGATTTAATATAACACTTGGATTTTACGAAGTATATACAAATAATTGGACTACAATACAAACAACTTATAATATATTAACATCATTAACACCTAATATTTTACCTAATATTGGAGATACTACTGTTGTAACTGGAATTAACTTTGTTTCTGATATGAGCTTCCAATTTAGAGGTAGAAATGGACGATTATATCCAGTATCAACATGGATATTAGATAGTTCTACCCAAGCTACTATAACACGTCCTCTAAATATATCATCTAATAATCAACCTTATTCTTTAATTGCTATTCTACCTAATAGTATATCTTTTAGTTTAGATGATGTTATAAATATTAGTAATTAAATATTATATTTACTAGCATATTATAATATGCTTATTAAAACATTATTATAATTATAACTATAATAATGTCATATCTTTTAGATGATACCATTTATCTTAATATGAATGGTAATATCGGTATTAATACATCTGTTGCTAATGCACCTCTTGATTTATCTAATAAAATGGATGCTATACTTTTACCAACTGGTACTACCATACAACGTCCATCCTTATCAAATCGTATGATGCGCTATAATATTGATCATAATAATATTGAATTTAGTTTGGATAATAATTGGTTTAATTTCGGAATTGTTCCTCAAATAAATTCTGTTTCAACCGCTATTTTAAAAAATATTGATGATACAATTACTGTTTCTGGATCTAATTTTACATCAGATGGTATTTGGACTTTTTTAGATGCATCGGGAAATATGTATTTACCTAAAAATGTTACATATATATCCGATAATTCTGTTACTATTACACGACCTGATATAATGCCTCCAGAAAAGGCACCTTATACTTTAAAAGTTAAACAATATGGTCGCTATAATACCTATAAACCTATTTCTGCTGGTATATATCCTACTATATTAACACCAGGTGGTTCTTTAGGAATATTTAATGAAGAGACTAATATAACTCCCATTGATATCTCAGCTAATGATGAATCAGGTGGTGGTATAGCAAGTATGGCTATAACATCAGGTAACTTTCCTCCAGGTTTGACTACTACATTTACACCCTCTGGTTATAATGGTATATTTACCATTAGTGGTTTAACTAATGATATATCATCTACTACTGTTTATACATTTACTTTATTGGTAACTGATGCTGGTAATAATACAATATCACAACAATATAGTTTAACCATTAATCATATTCCTTTAGCTATTACCTCATCTACTCCTACTAATATTGATCAAAGTACTACTAATAGCAGATTTGATATATCTTATAATTTTACTTCAAATAAAAATAATGTAATATGGTCTATTAATAATCCTACTTATGCAACTATTGATGCTTCCTTAGGTAGAGTTGATTTAAGTTTTAATCAAAATACAACTGTTTCAGGGACTTTTACCGTAACTGCTACAAAAAATCTAGAATCAGTAACTCAATCGTGGACTTTTAATGTATATGATGATATATATCCTTACCTATACCCCAGTTATACCACCTCCACAAAAAGTTCAGTATTATGTGCTTTTTCTTTCAGGAAACTTTATAAGGAATATACTGGTCCTATTGTTAGATTACGTCGTTCTATAGATAACTCTGAAAATGATTTTTATGTATCTATTATTGATAATACTTTTAGTGATATTTGTGGTAATTCACTTTTAACTTGGTTAGCTACCGGTAGATCATATATACGTACTCTTTATGACCAGTCAGGTTTGGGGAGACATGCAGTCCAAGCTACATTAACCTCCCAACCATTATTTATTTATAGTCCAAATGATTACTCGTCAATGTTTGTACAATCAGTCGTGTCAACTGATGCTAAGTTCTTGACTATAGGAAGTCTTACATTAAGTGCACCATTCACATTCTTGCTTATATCAAGAAAATTAACTAGTGGTCGGTGGATAACCCATGGACCAAATTACACTCCTAATACTATAGTTGGATATTATGGTGGTAATGATGCTTCATTTTATATGGATAATAATCCCGGTAGTGGAACAGGAGATGCCAATACATTGGGTAGATATCTTTCTGATTATAATGTTAACCAAATCCATATGGTCGCTAAATCAACAAATCAACTTGATTATTACTATCTTAATGGTTATCTTAAACATTTAAATATTGGAGGTACTGCAACTAATTTTGGTAATACTATATATATTGGTGGTGGGATTAATGAAAATAGTAGTGGATATTTTATGGAAATGGTGATACATAACATTACTATACCAACTACAGAACTTTCAGCTATTAATTACAACATTGAATCCTATTATGGAATAGCAAGTACATTACCACCAACCTATCTATCTTTTCCAAATATGAGTAGTGCAACCCAAATAGGTTCCACTGTCGCTTATCAAGTCACATTTAATAGTGAGGTATATGAAATTTCAGCTAATTCTCAATATGATACTGGTAATGAATCCATAACTAAAGCTTTCGATAGAAATGGTAGTACAAGATATACTACAGTAGCGATGGGAGGAGCTGGACAATTAGTTGCTAATCAATTTATTAGATTAAAGTTTCCTGTGCCTGTATATGCTCAAATATTAAGAATAACTAATCATAGTGACACTACTAGATGTATTTTAACAGCTAGATTACTAGCATCAACTGATGATATCAGTTATAATGCTATCTTAACTATTCCATCACAAGAAACATGGGTAGTTTATGAAACTAGGGAATTCTATGTTTATAATTCTAATCCTTATCAATATTATAAACTTCAAGTTGATACTGCAACTGGTAGTTCATATTTATCTTTTGGTGAAGTTGATTTACTTCATACTCGTGATATTAGTATGAATATACCATTTACCATTCCCAATTTAGAACTATATTTGGATGCTGCATATCATAATAGTGGTAGAACAACATGGGTTGATAGAAGTAATAATAGATATAATTTTACTATTAATGCAGGGGCATATAGGGCAGATAATGGTATTCCACATATGAACTTTGAAGGGTCTTATTACATTGCTAAACGTATTGTATCAAGTGCTTTAACTAATGTCCCAGCTTTCAATAACGCAACCTTCATCGTCTTCTCAACAATTCGTAACGTCAACACAAATTATAGAACATTAATTAGAGGAGCAACATCAAATCATCAAATTATTACTAATACAGGAACAAATGATTTAGGAACTTTTATTAATAGTTATTATACAGCTAATTTTAATGTTACCAATATACCAAATTATTCAACTAAATTTAACATGTTAGTATGGAAATTTTCTACATCATCACCATACTATCAGTTCAAATATAATAAGACTACAATATGGTATACTATAACAGATGCTGCAACATCATATATTCAAGGCTTTGCTTGTATCGGAGGTTATCATAATGCCACTACATCAATGACTTCTAGTGACCAATATTGGGGTAAGATAGCATTGGTTCTTTATTATAGTCGTCATTTAACTGATACTGAATTAAATAGTATCCATGACTACTATAGTCCTAGGTTTAACTTGGGTATTGCTTTTACATCAGTCCAACCAACTAATATATTACAAAGTACTATTACTAGTTCTTATACTATATCATACACTTTTACTCTTAATACAGATCCAAGTGATAATTTAGTAAAATGGACTATATTTCCTACTACTTTCGGAGATATTAGTAATAATGGAACTATGACATTAAGGTTTCCACAGGCTACAACAGCATCTGGAACATTTACAGTTACTGCTAGAAATAAGTCTGGATATGTCACTCAATCATGGAATTATGATGTTTATAACTACAATACTTCATTATATCCAACTGGTGCTTGGGCTATTTTAGATGCTTCTATGTTATCATCTTTATCTAATAATACTAGTATATCCGAATGGGGTATTATTAAAAAGTTTATGCAAGGAACTGCAGCCAATCGTCCAACATATATATCTAGTGGTGGATATAATAATGGACCATATGTTTTCTTTAATCGAACTAATAGTGCATTTCTTAATGCTGAATTTCAAACTTTAAATATAAGTACTAATGGCGGATTTACTATAGTTTGTCAAATTAAATACACCGGTAGTATTGGTACATGGGAACGTATTATTGATTTTGGTAATGGAGCACCTAATAATAATATTCATGTTGCTAGAAATGGAGCAAGTACAAATATATCATTTGAATTATTTTCATCTACTACTAGTTATATTACTACTACAACAACATCACCTATAGTAGCAGAACAATGGATGGTTGTTAGTTGTAGATGGATTAAAGGTAATAGACGACAAATTTTTAAAAATAATATTTTACAAGCAGAAACAACTTTTTCAAATGATTTACCTAATAGGACATTATATAATGTTTATATTGGTCGCTCTAATTGGGCAGACGCTTATTTAAATGCTCATATTTCAAAAATGTATATATATGATCGTAACTTATCAGATACTGAAATGTCAACTATATATGCTAAAATGATTCAAGCTCCTGCTATAACATCTGTAGTTCCTGGTACAATAACACAAAATACTTCTGGAGCACTATATCAAATATCATATACTTTTACCGGTATAGCTAGTATTGGCACTATTGTATGGTCTATCAATAATACTACTTATGGTGATATTAGTAGTAATACTGGTACTTTGACATTAACATTTCCACGATATACAACTATTACAGGTTCTTTTATTGTTACTGCAACTGATCCAAGTGGTAGTAGTACTCAAACATGGGCTTATAATATAACGAATACACCTCTTATAACTTCAAGTGTACCAGCTACTATTACTCAAAGTACAGCTGCAGCTCTATATACTATAACTTATTCATTTATTGCTAATCAACCTGTTACATGGTCAATTAATAATACAACATATGGTGATATTAGTAGTAATGGATCATTAATACTGATATTTCCAAGATATACAACTATATCAGGTACCTTTATAGTTACAGCAACAAATGCAGCAAATTATACAATAACTCAATCATGGACATATACAATAACTAATATTCCAACAATTACTTCAGTAACTCCAACTAATATTGTACAAAGTTCCGATACTCAATATCAAATTACTTATAACTTTGTAGCAAATCAACCTGTTACATGGTCTATTAATAATACTACATATGGTAATATAGATACTAGCGGAGCATTAACATTAATATTTCCTCAAAATACGAATGATTTTAGTACTTTAAATGTAACTGCTACAAATGCAGCTAATTATACAATAATTCAATCATGGACTTATATAGTTAAAGCCTCAATAACATTAAGATATCCAGTAGCAGCTCTAACTACAGGAAGTCAAACTGGTACAACTACTATTACAGCTCAAACATATGGAAATGGTATATATGGTTTTAATGCATCATCGCAAGTAAGTACTGCTGAAAGTACTGGTCATGCTTTTAATTTGGATAATGCTGGATTAGGTTGGACAACCTTAGTTAGATATAATAGTACAACAGGTGCATATACAGGATCAAGTTCAACAACTGTAAGTAGTACTGCATATACAGGTGAATGGATTCAATTACAGTTACCATATGCTGTAAAACCATTAAAAGTATTTTTATCAGAGTTTGTAAATAGAAATGCAACATCAATTGTTATAGGAGGATCTAATGATGGAACAACATGGACTTCCTTATATATTAATGCATACACACCTGCTGCAACATCAATTACAAATAGAATTACATCATTTGAAATATCAACAATAACTTCATATAATTATTATAGATTAATAGTACGTACAATAAGTTCCAGTAATGCATCCGGTTATTATTCTCTAGGTGAATTGGCTATTTATTCTAATACTTTGATCATATTATCATCCCAACCTGCTAATATAAATAGGAATACATCTAGTGCCAAAGTGGATATATCGTATAATTTCACTGCTTCACAAACTGTAACATGGTCATTAGATAATACAACATATGGGGATATTAGTAGTAATACTGGTTATTTACTATTATCATTTCCAAGAGAAACAACTATTACTGGATCATTTACAGTTACCGCAACAAGTATTTATGGAACAGCATCTCAAACATGGACTTATACTATTACAAATATACCTATTATAACACCACAACCAACTAATATTAATGGTATTGGTAATACAGTTACATCTAATTATGATATTTCATATAATTTTGTAGCTAATCAGACTGTTATATGGTCAATTAATAATACAACATATGGGGATATTAGTAGTAATACTGGTTATTTAGCATTATCATACCCACAAGGTACTGATGTATCAGGAACATATATAGTATCAGCAACCAATTTGGCAAATTATATTGGTACTGTTTTATGGAGTTATGTTATTAATTCAATATCAGCATTATATTCTTTTACAACTTTTACATTTACTAATGCAACTGCGACTGGTAGAACAGGTCCAACATTAACTCAATGTCGTACTGCTTATTCTTCAGCATCATGGACTCAAAACTCTGCTTATTTAAATATTGTTACCCAAGGCATTCAAGAATGGATAGTACCATTTACTGGTATATTTAATATATCTTTGTCAGGAGCTGCTGGTGGTACTGCAACACTAGGTACAGTTACTGCTGGTGGTACTACAGGTGGCGCTGGACGAATTATATCTGGTAGTATAAATTTGAGTATCTATGATAAATTATATATCATAGTTGGACAACTTGGTCAAAATAATATATGTCAAGGAGGTGGTGGTGGCGCCACTTTTATCTTTTTAAATTCTATATCTTTTGCATCTTTATTATTTGTAGCTGGTGGCGGAGGTGGAGCTACACATACAACTACATTGTATGCAAATTCAACAGCAAGTTCTACTACAACAGCTTTCCCTGGAAATGATTCAGGTGGTAGTGCAGGTACTAGTGGTGCTGGTGGATCTGGTGGTAGTTGGAATAATGGTGGTGGTGGTTCTACTGGTGGTTCTGGTAGTAATGGTACCGGAGGTAATGGAGGACAAGGTGCACCTGGTTCTTATTGGGGTGGTGGAGGAGGAGGTGCTGGTTCATCTGTAAATTCAAGTGCAACTTTCCTAGGTGGTAATGGTGGAACAGGTGGTAATACTAGTGGTGGTATTGGTGGATTTGGAGGTGGTGCTGGTGCTGGTAGTGGTGGTGGTGGTGGTGGGGGTGCTGGTGGTGGGGGAGGATACAATGGCGGTGGTGGTGGTGGATCTCGAAATGGTTATGGTAGTGCTGGTGGTGGTGGTAGTACATTTGTAGCTGGTACAGTTACAAATATAAATACTAATGTTGGTACAAATACTGGAAATGGTTATGTTACTATTAGTACATAAGCTATGTTTCTATTAAAATGTTCCTGATATAATTGTTGTTGTTATAGTTCCTAATTCTGTTGATCCAAATATCTCTAATTGTAAATTACTTATATATGAACTAATTGAACTACTCCATTTGACTCTTACATCTACTGATTTATCCGTTATACGTAATACATCATGTTCTAAATTACTGTATCCATTTGTTGTAAAATTACTGGTTTCTGCATTTATCAACAATCCTGGATAATTTGGTGAACTGTCATATGGTGATATTAATATATCAAATCGTCTATATGCATACTCTGTTATTGATGCTGATATATGACTCTTTCCTGATACTCGGATAGACAGTTTATCGTTAGTTATTATATTTGTCCATGCTATATTATATCCAATATATTGATTCCCTATTTCAGATATTATAACATTTCCATTTGATGTTTGTATTACACTCATTCCATTATTATTCTGTTGTATATCTCCCG
>Ga0209246_10000458_pt1 | contig 17412 bp, 23 predicted proteins | sample LauGreSpBDMM15SN_2_FD_187560 | JGI IMG/M metagenome (GOLD analysis project Ga0209246, IMG submission 187560) | Freshwater lake microbial communities from Lake Michigan, USA - Sp13.BD.MM15.SN (SPAdes) (version 2) | ecosystem: Environmental > Aquatic > Freshwater > Lake | place: Lake Michigan...
TGTGCGCGTTGCGGTCATGCCTAAGTGCGTCACAGTCGCAAACGTCAAGCCGCCGCCTGAGAAGACAGTATTAGCAACCGCCACAACGATTTGAGATGTCCCAGCGCTGAATGTCAGGTTTGTTGTTGTTCCAGTATCCCATGAGGTTGCCACGTTGACCGTAGAGGAACCAAGCGTAATTGTGCGGGTGTTCGAGTTTGCCGACGAGAATGTTCCAACGCTCATCGTCTGGTTGCCGCTGTTGAAATTACCGTTTGTTACGGTAAACGAAGCCCCCGCAGCTTGTGTTATAGCGGCTGATAGTGTCCAGCCCCCACCAACGCCGTTAAACACGATATTACCGACGTTTTTAACGCCTGTGTTAATCGTTCTGCCTGTTGATGTGGATGCGAATGTAATCGCTGAGGTTGCCGTGTTGCCTAGTGTATATGTCATACCAGCAACAAGCGTTAGGCTTCCGTGAATCGTTAGCGTAGTCGCCGCCGGGTGTGAAATGGTTCCCGTGTACCCGGTGCAGTTTAAATTAGCGCAGACAGAAGAGGCGGACAGGGTGCAGGTCGTCGCGCCTGAATTAGCGTCAAAAAATACGTTGGTCGCTGATGTAGGCACAGAAGCCCCGCCGACGCCGCCAGAAGAGCTCGCCCATTTGGTCCCGGCAGTACCATCCCACGTAGCTGCACCGCCAACCCAATAGCGGTCCGGGCCTGCCGCTGCCCCGATACGTGGGCCGATTGGCGACATTGCGTCTAATATTTGAAAGCCGCCATCCATTTTCTATATTAGATGCTCCGGAGTTTTGCGCGGATTTCTTCAAGCTTAGTTTCGGCTGTTTTTGCATCGGCTTCAGCGCGGGCCTTGGCAGATTCAAGACTGGCAACATCTTCAATCAGCGCCTTCTTTTTGCTTTCAAGCGTCAAGACGGCTGATTTAGCTGTTTGCGTTACTTGCTCGGCTGCATCCTTAGCATCCTGTTCAATAACCAGCGCCTTTTCTTTAGCGTCAAAAATAGCCTTGTCTGCCTTGGCTTGTGCATCGGACAAAATGGCCTTGGCTTTTTCATTGGCGTTTTCGTTCTTAGCCAGCTCTTTTTTCAAGGCTTCGTTTTTTTGCGCAAGGTCTTTTTCCGCTTGCGCCATGCCTTCCAGCTCCGCAAGAGCTGTGCGGCAGTTTTCAGCCGAAATCTTGTCATTCAGCATTGATGTTATAATTTTTTTAAGTTCGCTCATTTTTAGGACGCCTTCATTGCTTCGATGTGAACATTAACAGCGGGCGATGTGCCGCCTGTGACTTTTGGCCTAATCCAGCGTGGGTTTTGCAGAATTTGCGCACCTGATGCGGATGTAAATGCAAGGTTGGTTTCGGTTGTGTCGGTCAAGATAAACCAATCAGTGTCGCTTGCAAGGTTAGGTGAGCGCAGGCATGAGCCGTATAGCGTGACCGTTGCGCCAGAACCAAAGTTCCCCAAAACCTGCACGCATTTGTCATTATACTGTGAGCGGCGGTATGGCTCGCCATATTGGTTGGTTGTTATACCAATCCACTGAATATTCTGAGCGTCGCCCTCAAGGAGAGATGAGATTGTAATTGTCATTTTCGATTCCTTTTATTGATTGCAATTCGTGTCAATTGGCTGGGGATGACATAGACAGTCATAAACCCGCGCATGTTCTATAGTCTTAACCCACTCAGGGCGGGTTATAAGGCAAAAATCATTTCCCGATGCCGTATCGCTTGCGCAGCTTGGCATCAAGAGAAGGGTCGGAACGAAGCACAGCGTCATTAGCCTTTTTGACAGTTTCAATGGTTTCCGCGTCGCTCTTTCGCTTTTCATCGTCCCGCCCCCTCTTAAATTGCTCACGCCCCCACGCCCAAAGCAAGGAAAGGAATGCCCCGATACTGGAAAACGCAAGCAATATCTTAGTTAAAATTCCGCTCATTTATTCAGTTTGCTGTAATCCAAAGCGACTTTGCTCTCGACTACCCGCTCATAAGTTGCCTTGACGCCCTCAGCTTCAATCTGCTGTGGAATGCCTTCATTATAAGCCGCGCCGAATGTTCCGACTGTTACCAGAAATAACCAAAAAGCCATTTTTTATTCTCCGTCAATAAGTTTTGCACAATAGGCTTTAGCGACTTCTTTGTCGGTAAAGATTTTAAAAGCCTCACCAGCGTCAGTGGCATAGCCTAGAAAGAAAGAGCCAGCGGCGATAATAAGGCCAGCAATAACAGGTACTAGTTTTTTCATGAAAACTCCTATAAGATGTACGCGATTTTAACACAAAATTTACAAAAATCCAAGATATTAACTTGTGGCCTCAAAGTGCATTGCATCCGGCCTTAGCCAATGACCGCCCCACTTCCAGCCCTCATCTTCAAATATGTCAACAACCTTTAAGGGCATCATTAATTCGGCGTCATCGTTTGTGTGATGCTTGCGCCCTAAACGGTTATATTGCGGCGATAAATCAATTGCAGCGCCCCATGAATGAATGCTGAGTTTATTTGACCCGCGCATAGTGCGGAATGTATATCCGCCGCCGCATCTATCAAGCTGATATTTCATAATGTCCTCAATCGTCATTACCTTGGATATATTAGCCAGAATCCGGTTTAAAGACCGAGCGCATTTGCGATGCAGGGATATGGTTTTAACGGGCTGTAGTGACCATGACCAGATCATCGGGTAAGCCGGAACAATCCGCACGATGTTTTCATTAAACCAATGAACATCGGCCACGCCATCAAGATTGATGTCAGGATTTCCGTAATACTCATTCATGTGTTTTGGGTCTGGGCTTGGCCACATGATTATTCACCTTCCGTTTTTTTAAGCTCTCTTTCAATCAGTGACGCATATCCTACAATATCATGCCATGAATCCACATGGTTTGGATCGCCGTATAAGATTCTTGAAATCTTTGTGGCAATCATCTCTAAAGCCTCACGCTGGTCTACCCGCATCCGGTTCCAGTTTGGCGAGTTCTTAATGGCTGTTTTAAGGTTCTGGGCGATTTGCGATTGCTCAAGAAATGAGCCGCCGTAGATTTTGCCGCGCTCTTTGAGTGTGTCTTCAATCATATTCGGCTTCCAATTCAAACATGGGTTTAGCAAGTATACCCTCTATACGGCCTTTGTAAATTGTAATTAAAACAATACCCCACCACCATCCGTTAGCGTTGTGTTTTGCGTAATCTTTAACCAATCCCCATGGCAGGGAACACCCCACGCCCACGGCTGTGACGCGCTCATGATTGCCAAGCTTGGTAGCCCCGGCGATATTCAAACGGTGTGTGTGGCCGTAAACAACGCAGCGCCTACTGTCGTTTGCTATTCGCTGGCTGGCGGTTTTTCCTGCGATTGCTTTGCCGCCCTCGTGTTTCGGGGCGTGTACAAAATCAACGCCCATATAATTATGATAAACGCCAAACGGAGAATGACCCCAGCCGTAAAAATCAAGCAGGCCAGTAAACTTGTTTGTATAAGTTCCATAGCTCGCCGGATTAAGGTTTTCATACAGCCACAACCTTTCATCATGATTTCCTAATGTAACGTGCTTATGCGGGTCGTTTTCTGGGAAATAGTTTTCATGAAACACCTTGAAAGCTTCAGCCACGGCCTCAATATCTTGATCGATTGAGTACTGGCTTTTTGCTGCATGAGAGCCTTTTTCTATCCATCGGGTGATACTGTCAAAGTCCCCCAGATCGCCAATGTGAATGATGGCATCGGGCTGCATATCGGTTAAATATCGGCCAATCCAAAGCGGAACTTTAGATTTAACGCCGGGTGAATAGTGCGCATCACCAATAACGCAGACCATGTACGGGGTATCATCCCATTCGTCTTGACTTGCTGCGTCAGCTATATTAGAGATTCTTAATGGCTCGTGTGTGGGCTTGTAGTACGGGGCGGGGGCTGGAGGGACGTAGGCGCTTTTTGCGTTATACGAGCCGCCCCCCTCTTTTTCTAGCCTATTGCGAAACGTGGTAAGCGGTATATTATTGGCTCTTGCTGCGGCCCTTATCGAGCCATGTTTTAAGACTTCATCGCTATATCTCATGCCCTTTTCCCAAAACTCCGGTGATTTTCCCTACGTCACGCAGTAAAACATCAAGTTTGGTGTTGATTTGCTCTATATTTTTGGCGGTGTGAGTTGCGTTCTTTTCGATGGATATAATCTCCGCGTTGTGCCGCGCTAGTGTTTCTTTCATGTCCTGCGCCTCGCTTTGCAACTTGCTGAATTTCTCGTCTACCCGCCTGCGGTCAAGCCAATCCAGAACCGCCGCGACTAAGCCGACAAAACCCGCCCCGCCGCTTGCTGTTACTATGTCCGGGTCAATTTCTATCATGTCAGTTTGAAAGCCTTGATTGTTAGCGTCCACGATGCGTTTGTAATGGGAAACGCATCACCGTTTGTTTTGTTCATGACGGTTAAAGATTTCGTAGCGCTGCCGATTTTGTAATAAATATTCGTTGCGTCGAATTGCAGCATAATACCCCGGTTCTGCGTATCGCCGGGATCGTTGCCAGCCGGGTTAATAAACACAGTGTTTCCAACTGAATACCCGCCCTCAGCTGACGTGCATGTAATGAAGGCTTGAACAAAATCAGGGTTTGCGCCCAAGCTGTGTGCTAGTGTGCCGGAGCCTGCCGCCGCTATCGTGAGAGCCGTTGACGTGTATGGCAGAACAACCGCTGCAACCGATGTATCGACATAAGCCTTGACGCTTTGCTGGGTTGGCGCTCTTGTGGCGCTATCACTGGCCATGTTATCTTCATCAAGCAAGGTCGTTGCAACGACATTTAATGCCGTGGCATAAGAAAGCGCGTCTGATGAGCTTGTATCCAAAAACAGCACTTTATCATCATTTACTGGCGTTTGCAGGGTTGCGCCGCTGATGGTTCCAGTCGGCCCTTGAGCGCCCAGATCGCCTGTTCTGCTCATTTGCAAATAACAGAAATCGTTATCGGTAAATGTGCCGCTGCCGCTGACATAAGTGACCGTGGCCTGTAGCCATCCTGTGTTGTCTGCAATCGCTGATATGTTAAACACGGCAAATGTTTGAGCCTCACCGTATTTTGTGATTTTAACCTGTCCCTTAACTGGGCTTGTGCTCGCGGTAATCGATAAGATTGCGGCGGATACGTTCGGATTTCCAGATTCAGCGCTTGACGCATCAAAAGCAATAGCCGTAGCGCTTGCAATTGTGGCGTTATTAAAGCGAAATTGTCCAGCCCCCGGATCGCCCATTGTGGTGCTGTTGTCAAATGTATACTTGAAAGCAACAGCGCCGACCGCGCTTTCAGCTGCAAGCTGCGCTGCAATGGCGTTATCTGCCGCAGTCTGTGCCGCACCAGCCGCACCAATGAGCGTATAAGGTGCAAAGACAAAGATGTTGTTTGTGCCGATGGCCGGGGCTTTCACAAATGATAATTGTGTGCCGTTAATGGTGTAATCAGCCGGGTTTCTGATGCTCAAACCGCCGACATCGCGCACAGATACGTTGTCAAGCGTTCCTGTAAATCCTGACGTGGTAAAGCTAATAGTTTGCGTTGATCCCGGTATAATGACTTCGGAATACGTGCCTGATGCACTTCTGGCTGTTCCGGCTGTTCCGCCAAGGTTCGGTGTGATAGAGCCCGCCGAGCGTGTCACAGTATATTGAACAAGATATGATTTACCCTGAATTATCGTAATTCCAGCGGGCTGCTCAAGCGCCGTTGATATGGCCCCTGTTGCTGTTGCAACTCCGGCGGCAATCGTCCAGCCTGCTCCCTTGGTCCATCCTGTATCGCTTGCATACGTGCCATTAGTGGAATATTCAAGCTCTGAGAACACCATGAGCGCTTTTTCATCGCTGCCAAGTGATTCCGACGTTGTGAAGTCTACGGCAACCGCGTTTCCTGAAAACGATTGGAAAAAACCCTCGTTTGTCAGGGTTGATGCGTTAAAGCTTGTTACGTTGTCCGTAGTACGTATAATGTTGCCAAGTGCATCTTTTAGGACATATTTGTATGAGCCTGTAATAAAGATTACAGCGCGGCCAGACGCATCAAGTGGGACAGGGTTTGGCAATTCAATATTGCCCGCCGCCGTTGTATACGTAGCCTTAGGCGTGTCAGTGCCTGCGGCGTATGTATACAGCTCACCGTCCGCGAGAGGATCGCCGTCATTGTCAAAAAACTGTACAAAGTGTGGGACATATAATACGGCCATTTTATTTCACCTTATCTTTTTTTAATTGCTTAGACAGAAAAGCGCCAACAGCGTCAATGTCATAAAATTTTGTCTTTTTTCCGGTGCTAATTTTCTCTAATAGGTCAAAACCCGCGTCAGTGAAAAGAAGCTCGTTGTATCTAGCCGCCTGTTCTGGATTTTTTTGAACCAGATCAAAAAGGCTGGGCGCTAGTTTTTTCCGCACCATGTCAATCATTCCGCCGTTATCTAATGGGAGGGATGATATGCCCTCTTTTACGCTTTGCGCCGCTGCTGTAATTGATTGAGACGGTATGTTTTTTGTGGCCAAAAGGTCTGTTATAATGTCATTAACCTTTTCCATCTTTGCAAATTTCTCATCGCCTATTAGCGCCTTTAGTCTCAGGCCCGTTCCCTCTTTTTTGAAAACATCATCACCAAACCTAACGCCCTGTTTTGTTGATTCTTGCAGTTTTCTTCTTAAAAAGGCTCCGGCTATGCTGTTTGTAATTTTTTCTTGATTGGCCCCCGTTGCCTTAAATGATGCGATGGTCTTTTTAATAAATTGCGGGTCTTTGCCCATCAAGTCATCGGCAATCTTGCTATAATCGGCATCGCTGAATTTTGCCATTTGACCAACAGGGCTGTCTTTAAGGGCCTTTAATGCCCCAGCGTCTTCACTATAAATTGCTCTAGCGGTTTTGTATGAAGGATACGTGGCCTCAATTGCATTATCTATGTCACTTAATGCTTGTTTTATGGCTTGGCTTTTTTGGGCCTCGCCGCCAGCCAGTGCCGCGTCATTTAATTGCCTTAAATGAACCCTTGCTCCGTGAAGCGCAACCGTTGAATTATATGGAAGCTTGCTAATATCTTCAGCGCTAATTCCAAGGTCTGAGAGGCTTTTTTGAACATTTGTTAGCGTGTACGGGTCCGCCCTGAAATTCTCTAGCGCCTTAACTGCAAGCGGGTTTGACAGGACTTTTTTAAACTCACCCTCGATTGGGATGGATTTATCAATTCCAATGCTTTGCTGATAATATGGCTTTGCCCTTGTTTTGAGCGCGATTTCCCGTTTCTTGATGGATTCACTTGCCGCCTTAAAAACGTCTAGGCCATATTGTTCGGCAGACTTGCCGCCGCCCGATGCTATTGTGATAAGCTCAGTGTTCATTTTTGGTATTTGATTTTTAACAATGTCATCCACCGCATCTGCAGCAACTTTTGACCCGGCAGACCCTCTAGACATTAAATAACCCTGAGTTTGCATTTGCGGGATTTTTGCTGAAACTGAAACGCTTGGGGAAACACCCATTTTCTTAGCGCCGGATAGAGACTGCAACGCATCATCAATTGAAACGCCCTCATCCATAAGGGTCGTCACGAATAACAATTCAGCATCCGGAAGCTTTCTTAATGGCTTCGGCACATTTGCCCTGTTTGCGGTTTTGCTTATTGCGTCAGCAATCTTATCTGTCACATTGTTAAGAAGATTTGCGGTTTTTGCTGTTGTGAAAACGCTAGCATCAACCGCCGCTTTTACTGGCGCTGTTACGGTTTTTGTGGCCGCATTTAAAACAGGACCGCCCACAATCTGCGTTCCCTTTGCTCCTGAAAATGCCCCAGCGTAATTTCCTGCCGTCTCTAACAACGCCGCGGCCATTGGGGCTTCTTGCTTAAACTCGCCATACGCCTCTGCTATTGGCCTTGTTACTGGCTCGGCAAATTCTGCCGCCGCACCAAGGGCTTTCATGGCTGGCTGTTTAATGAAATCAGGCGTGACGGAGCCTAAAGCTGCGCCCGCTGCGTCTGTTGCAAAACCAAGCGCTTGCCCTGTTGCGTATGGCCCCACAACGAGCGGGTCAACTCTAGGGTTGCGCTTTAAATCTTGCACATTCTGCATTCTATTAAAGAACGCTTGGCCAATTTTGCCGCCGAGTGTGTCAGGCTGCGTGGGGCTAGCTTGAGGGGGTGAATACCTTTCCCAAGGCTTTCCCGATCCCTGTTGTGGCGCGTATCTTTCCCAAGGCTTCATTATTGTAATTTCCAGCTTTTAGGGTTTGACGGGTCGCCACCTAAAAAGACGTGGCCATCAACTATTTCGCCAACTTGGGGCTGTTGAGGCGTTGTGTTCGGCAAATCTTGCTGCCCCAGTTCGTTTGCCCTATTAGCCGCCGCCGCCTGATTAGCGGCCATCGGGTCTTGACCAGCGTAAGGGTCGACGATATCCACCGGCACATAAGCTGCGCCAGCGGCCCTACTAACACCAGCAAGGGCGGCTTGCCTATTACGTGCCTTCTGGGCGAGAACCGCTTCACCATCGCCCGGCATAGGGAAATATTGTAAATCAGCGCTTTCGAACTCATCTTTTGGGATGTTTGCGCCAGATTCTCTTCTTAAGATTGCATTAATAAAACTTCGCTTTGCTTGGTCGCCTTTTTGATAATCTGAGCTAACAAGAAAGCCGCCAATAAGGGGGATTGAACCCGAAGAGCGCTCGGCTAGGTCCATCATCGCCGCCGTGACCTTGGGGTCTTGAAGAATAGCGTCTGAGGCTCTCATTCTGTCCGCATAATCTGCGGCTTGCGATTGCCCTTCTGAAAAGTTTGTTTTCTTTTTAAAATAATCCGCTTTTATTTCCTGCTCAAGTTTCGCGTTTCCTGCCGCAGCCCTAAGCGCATCTTGATACATTGCATCATACATGTTTCCTGATGGTGCTTGCTGCTCTGGGCTGTAATTTGAATTAATGTTAAAGTCTTGTTCAGGCGCGCTTGGTTGATAACCTTGTGGGCCTTGGCTTCCAACGTTTGACATGCCGGGCAATCCGATGCGGTCTGATATTCTAGGCTTTTGAATCATTTCTCCTGAAACCGGATTAAAAGATATTCCGCCAGATTTTGCGTCAAAAACCTGTGCTGCTGCGGCCTCTTGTGCGCTAAGTGGAAGCCCTTGCGCTAACTTCATAAAAGCTCGCTCGCCAAGCTTGTCAACGTCAGGATTGTTTATTTCATCTTCAAACTTTTTCATTTGAAGTGCATTAATCTGCGCCGCTTGGCCTTGCGCAATCTTTTGCATATCAAATTCTTGCTGCAGCCTTTCAAAATCCTGAAAAGACCGCTGTCTGCCAAAAACGCTTAAATCAGGTCCGGCCATATTGTAAACCTCTCATGAGCGCTTGCGCGACTCCTGTTTGCTGCTGCCCATATGGGTCCATACGCGGCGGCGTCATTTGTTGCATCATGGGCATTTGCGGCATCCCTTGGGGAAACTGCTGCATACCTTGCGGCATTTGCGCCGATTGTTGCCCTTGCTGCTGTAGCATCATTGCCAATTTCTGCCCTAAACTATCCATAAATCGGTCTTCCTGTTGTCGGGTCATAACCGATGATCCGCTGCCCTAAAACGCTAGACAGGGTGTTTGCAAAGATGTTGCCCTGCTCAAGCGTTCTGTTGGCCTGAATATTGCCTTGATTTCCGTAAATACCGCCTAGCGTGTTAGCTGCCCTTTGGCCGGAATCACCAAGCCCAGCAAGTTGCTGGTTTTGCTGTAAATACTGATTGTAAGCGCTATCATACTGCTGCGCCGCAAGCCCTTGGCCAAGCTCTTGAGCCGCTTTAATCGCTGAGCCAGAGCCGGACATCCCTTGGGCCGCAAGCGCCCTCTCAAGCTGCTGGTTGCCTTGGCCCAAACGGTACTGATAACCTGCATCGTTTTCCAAATCACCCGGATTGAACCCAGCGGCTAGATTATTGGAAAGCTGACGTTGTGCATTCAAGCCAATATTGCTATAGGGCTGGATTGCCTCTTCAGCCCGGCCTTGCGCTCTTAAAAGCTGCTTTTCCATTTCGTCTTGATCGCTATACTGACGAAGCCCGCCGACAACGCTTCCGACATCTCTCAAGCCAAACCCGCCCCCGCCGCTTCCTGCCCCGGTCATGCCGCCAAGGGTCCGTGAAACGCCTGATACACCACGGCCTATAGCTCCTGCCATTCCTGTTCCACGTGTCGGACCTTGTAACAAAGCGTTACCAGTGACAGACGATAACGGCGATCCAGCCGCTGTTCCGAAAATGCTGCTACCCAAGCCTGTATTTCCAGCAAATGCGCTACCTAGTCCGCTTCCAATGCCGCCGAGTAGTGCGCCCTTAAGACCGCCGCCACTTATTGCGCTACCAGCCGCGCCAATACCAGCGGCGAGAAGCGGTGCAACAGGAAGAAACGGCGCAACAAAAGGCGCGATTTTTCCAACCGATTTAAATACTGACTTAGCCATACGTAAAACTCCCAAACATAAAAGACCCTAATTCCTGAAACCCAAACTTTTTCCATAGATTGACGTATATCTGATGATTCTTGCCGTCGATTTTAGAAAGAGATGACGAATAAATAACCGCGCACTTATGCGCCTTTGCGTTTTCCACGCAAGCATTAACCAGCAACCGGGCAATTGTTGTGCCGCGATAGTCAGGGTGAACATAAAACATCCCTATGTCGGCCTCTAATTCTTTGTAATAAGATTTCATCAAATCCATTACAGCAACTGCCACAATCTTATGACCGTCCTTAGCGACAAAACATATATCATTCATCCAAAGCTCTGCGGTTTCCCGGCAACGCTCATCATCGAATGTCAGAAATTTGTTATATTGGCTTTCGTTGTAATATGTGCGCAAAAGCTCAACAATCCCCTGAACGTCTTCAATTTTAGCAACGTGAATCATCGTGCCTCACCAAATCCGACAACCGTGATTGTCTCTGTGGCCGCCGACCAGCCGGGCGTGTAAATGCGCTTATCTGCCGCTCTAATGCCGCCGATGGCTTGAACAGCGCCGCTGCCTGTGCTGGCAAGACAAACGCTGTCATTAACAAAGCTCAAGGGGAAATTATCGCAATAGGTTGTTGCTGCTGTGGACGTTGTGTTTGTAGCCGGCACAATGCGGATACTAAACCAGACCAAGCCCTGACCAATGCGGTAGTAAACGCCTGTGATAGTCGGGGTTCCTGTCGCGCCAAGGCTAACAAAGGTTGGATTCCATGCTGTGCCTAAATCGCCGTTAAAAAGCTCGCCGAAAAACGCAAGCCAGTTAAGGTCTGCCGTATATGGTTGACCGTCTAGAAGAGGCTGCATTGATGGTACGGGTGAAACAGCCATTAGCGGAGATAACTCCCGATAATAGCGCGTTTAACTGGGTCTGAAATTCTGATTTTGAAGGTCATTTGTTCAGCAACGCCTAGGCGGCGAAACTCCACTTTTGCCTGATATTGACCTACAGCGCCGATTGAGGCCGTGTAGGTATCTGACCAAGTGCGCCCGCCATCTTTACTAAGCGAGAACGAAACGACGGGGTCTGACCCCTGCCCTGATTGCAAACCGACTCCCGTTTCAAAGCCAATTTCTAAGGCGTTGAAGCGTATTCTTTGACCTTCATCGGATAGATGAGTATAAACACGCTCTGCTGCTAAAGCATCGCCTGCATCGCTGAAAATGTCAAGAGATAATTCATAAATCTTGCCGTTTCTTCTATCGCCAACCAAGTGCTTGCCGAATGCAAACATGTGATCAACAGCTAAATCTTGTTCAAACACGCCGTCCACATTCAGATATGCGCGCTCATGCCATTGTTGCGTTGTCAGGTCATAAACAAGCGTTGTCTCTAGCCCGCCGCCAGTCAGGCAATAGAATATATGGCCCTCTTGCTGGTAAGCCCATGCCCGCATATTGGCCTTGTCTGTGGCCTTTGCTATGGCGTATTCAATCGCATTCGTTGAAATCTTACTAGGGTTAAAGCTTTGCGTGCTGTAAACGCTGCCGTTGCCATATCTGTCTTGTCCAACAAAAATCATCGCGTTAGCAATTGATACGGCTGTGTAGGGTGAAAGCGTTCCGACATCCATAGCGCCGGAAATGCGCCTAAAGGGAAAATCACTGGCCCCTGTGTTTGACCAGATTTCAGTTGTGCGGCTTCCAATCAAGAACACCTGCCCCAAAGAGTTTACGCAGCGCACCAGTTTATCTGGGTTGCTTTCAGCCGTGGCAAAGTCTAGCGCGGCCCATGAAGAACCTTCATTAAGGTCCGATATATAAAAGCGCCCCGTGCCGTTCTGGTTTACCATGAAGTAACCATCGACGTTTTCAACCGTTCCAACGCTTGCCGGAAGGTCTGGGTCTGTCACCTTGGCAAAGGCATTCGTGGCATAATTCAGCGTATAAAGCTTTTGACCATCGCAAATTGCAAGCTGAGATAGGTTTTCAGCCATTGTTACAATGCCGGATGATTCATCTAAGCTACCAAGGGCTGTGGCTGTGCCGTTTGATGTAACCTCATAGATACTAGCGGCAGATACCACAAAGGCGCGTCCGTTGCTGGATGAAAAACACCCGCGAACCGGGCCGGGGCCACATGTGGCAAATAAGCTTTTACCGGGTGCGCCGTAAAGGGCTGCAACTTCTTTGCCCTGTTCATCGAATACTGGAAACAGGTTGATCGTGCGCTGTGCGTCGAATGGGAGCGAGCGCATTTCATAGGATGGACCGACCAATCCCACTTTCATTATGCAACCCAGCCGCTATAGATGTTGCCCTCGTAACCAAGGCCGCTTTCCCATTGCATCGTTCTGGCTGCCATAATTGAATGCTTGATTTCGCCCTTGCTTTCACGGGCAATGCGCTCAACTTCTGGCGGCACTGTCACGCCATATTCAGCGCAAAGCTCAAGCGCTAGGTTATGAATGAGCATCCTGCGCCAGCCGGGGGCGAGGTCAACTGTCTGACTAAGCGTAAATGTTGAAAGCTGCTTTTCTGATAGCAAGAACAGCGTATAAACACCCGTGGGGGCCGGATATAGCTTGATCGTTGCCAGCGGATAGGCATTCGTATAATTCAGAAAGGCCGGAATCGCGCCAACTGTTTTCAGCGGGATTGTTGCATAGTTTTCATCCGATGCAATCTCAAGGCTATAGTCGATATTTCCATCTCGGACATACGCAGAAACAATCTTAATCGGCCTGACGGTGTTGAAATTACCGCCAGAGCCAATCGTGTAATCAGTGGCGCTTGTCAGTGTGAAGCTTTCAAGAACGCGGGCCGGAATCACCATGCTATCATTAGAAAAGCTTGCCAGCATATCATTGAACGCCTCAAGCGCATCGTTAGCCTCATCCGAGGACGGCACTTCTGTTTTTGTCAGAATGCCGCCCTTACGCATAGCAGATTTAATGATTCCTAACGCTGTTCCCATAGATTCTATAATCCTTTGTCTGGGTCGCTTGCTTTCTTCTGTCGCTTGCTGGTTTTTGTCAAATCAGAAACCGGGTCTTGAGAAACGGCAGGCTCTAACGCCTGAACCGTTCTCAATAAACCCTCTTGTTCCCAGCCGTCTGCCAAAAGCGCGTTAATGATGGATGAATCATCACCCACGTATTTAACGCCATCGCCTTTAGTGAACTTCGCCATCCCTAGGAAATCTTTCTAAAGACCATGTAGGACCGCAGCGCTACCGTGGTAGCTGTTGCATCGGAAGCGTTTTGCGCTACCTGCACTTGCAGCGTACCAGGAGCACCGATTACAACAACGCCGCGAGCGTTGACCGCAACGTATGCGGTTGTTGCCGCAATCAAAGAGGCTGCATCTGTGGTTGTGGTGAATGTGGTGTTTGCAATCGCCGCCGCTGACAAGCCCTGCACTGACGCGCTGATGGCTGTAACCATGCCCGCTGTGCTTTGCTTGAGAGCCGCTTTAACACCGCCAGAAGCTCCGGCAGTTGTAATCAAGCGAATTTCAAACTCGTATGTACCCGGTAGCAATCTTTCAGTTACCAAGCCCGCCACGTTTACCAGTGTTGTGCTTGTGGTTACTGAAGCCGCCGTGGTGCAGATCGCTACGTCACCGATGGCCGCATTTACTTCCCTGCGAACATCGGCGGATACCGCGCCTTCAAATTTCATTGCATTTGCTGTCATTTTTAGTTCCTTTTCAAAATTGATTAATTTACGTCAGTCCAGATTCCGTTGCCGCCAGAAACTTGCGCCCAGCGGTCTGCACCGATGGCCTCAAGAGTGATAGCGCCGCCGATGTCAGTGCAACGAATTGCATCGCCCGCAGATGGTGCGAGCGTAACAACAGCCGTGGTTCCGTTAGTTGTGGATACAGAGCTGATTGTGTCGGTTCCGTCGGCAGGGTTAACATCAAAGTCATCCGCTGTTCCGCAGACAAACGTCAATTGACAACCAAGGGCAACTGATGCCTCTGGCAGGGTCATAACGTCTGCGCTGTTTGAAACAAAGGTTGCGCCGCACTGAGTGACTGGAATCGCCGCTGTTGTTGAAGCAATTTGCTCTTGCCTAAAACCATAAAGCTGGTCGCCGCCGTCGCCAATGACATCGCCTGTTACTGTAGCATTGATAAACGCAATGTCTTTAACAGCGCCCAAACCTTGAATTTTAGTGGCCGAAATCAACTGAGCGTCTTTTGTTGTAGTTCTGTAAATCGGGAAATAGTCGGTTGAAACTACGGTTCCTTCGCTGCTTAAAATGGTCACACTGTAAGGCGCAGCGCTGTTGTTTCCGTCTGGAAATGTCTCGGTCGATAGATTGTAACCCGCATACGCAAGCGCTGGGATCAGCACAATCATGGCCGTATAAACTAGAAATTTTCTCATCTTTAAACCCTTTATATCTGTGAAGAAATGAGGGCGGCGATGAGGCCGCCCCCACTATATTATCTAGGACGTGATGCGAACCGCCCACTCAGGACGTACCGCAGCGATACCGCCGAGGAAGTCCAAGCGCATGATCAACTTGTCAGTTAGCACATCGTAGTCACGAATGACGCGGATGGTGAAACCGCCAGAGGTTTTCTGAGCTGCCATGTCTGTGCCTGATGGCGTAATAAGGGGAACAGAAACCATGCGGAAAGCTGACTTGTGGTAAGCCAGATTCTGCACCAGAGCTGAAGAGGCTCCGCCTACAGGTGTGATAGCAGCGCCATCAACCGGGAAGGCTGTGATGTTCTGCAAGCCGCCTGAAGCCGATGTGTAGAATGGCTCTGTCAGTGTCAGTGTCGCAAAACCTGAGCCGTCTGCTGTGGCGTCAGCCGCAACAGTCCACTGCTTCAGGTAACCAAGATCAGCCTTTGTAATCGGGTGAACAGCATTAACGCTGCCGATAGTAAAGACTGTGCCTTTTGTGACAGTTCCGGTTGTGGCTGTAAGGGCTTCAACGACCAGAGTCGCTTGGCCTTCTGTGGCTACAGTTGTACGCACTTCAAACACAACGTCATTGCCGTTGGTGTGGATTGGCAACAGGTTGTTTGACAAGAAATCAAAGCCCATTGCTGTGCCCATGCGTCCTTTTACGTACTGCTGGGCAACCTTCACGTCGGCATTGAACAAGCCTTTGTTTGAATTAACCGCAGAACGCTGGCCCGCTGGGTTAAGCAGAACATAACGGTTGTCAAGGTCTGGGCAGGCGAATTCATCAATTTTCTGATTGGCGGACAGAATTGTGTCCATATCAAAAACTGTTGCTCCGGCTGTACCTACGGTGTTGCTTGTCGCATCCGAGGCTTTTTCAAGGAATGAAGCCTCGATTTTTTGCGCCATTTCAGACATTGCAGGGTCAAGAATACGCTTGGCCCATGACTTCAGGTTCGCTTCTGTAGCAATCTCAAGCGATGTCAAAGCAATACCAGTTACGCGGCGCTCATTAAGCGTCAGTGCAACTTTCTCTTCTTTAACGTCTTGAATCGCAGAAGTGATGTCGGCGTTTGTGCCAGAAATAAAGCGGGCATTTTTGCTGATGAAGATTGTATCGCCAGCATTGTATCCGTTTTTACCGTCATAGTCGCTTTCATCGGCTTTGTCGATTGTTTTGCAGAATTGCACCTTGTCTTCAAGCATTTTTGCAGCGAGTGCCGCAACAACGCCCGGTGCGTTCTTTAAGGTATTAAATGTATTTGCCATTGTTTGTTTTCCTAATTGTTAAGCCACTTCATAAGCTCATCTGGGCTTTTTTGGTGAAGCGGTTTTCCTGTTGATTTCCCGTTGCCTCTCAGACCATCCAAGGGCTTGGGCGGTTGTTTCTGTAATTGCGAGCTTGTAGCAAGATACTGCAAGCCACGCTGTTGAGCCTGAACCAGTTCAGCGGCGGCTATATACGGATTCATGTAATATAAATCCTGCAGCCTGCCCTCTTTGGCGAGTGCGAATGCGGCGGCCGGGGCATTATCGATCTCATAAAAGAGATTCTGAATATGCTCTGGCATTTGCTCAATAACCGGGAGCGCCTGCGAAAAAACCTGCTTTGCTTCGGCGTTGGTAGTTACCAATTCCGAGATTGATGCCTCAATGTGCTGGTCTTGCTGCGCTCTGATTTGAGCCTGCTGCTGTTGTAACTCAGTGAGTTGCTGATTTTGGTTTTGCTCTGCAAATCTCTTGTCCAGCTCATAAGCGTTTTCAGCCTTGACGTAATCAAGAACGCTTTCAAACTGTTCCATCTGTGGCGGCGGTTTAGGCGCACCACTTGAGGCTTTGAACTTCTGCATTTGATCTTCAAGGGCACGATTTCTGGCTCTCAGGTTTTCGATGTAACGGTTTTTCTTATTGAGCGCCTTTTTAATCGTCTTCATTTCTTTGTCGATACCGTCATCCTGAACGCCATCATCTTCGGCGTCAGTCTCGACTTCGGTCTCTTCAACTTCAGAAACGTCCGTGTTTTCATCAGCGGCATCCTGCACCGGGACATCTTTTGTCTCGATTTCTTGACCAGTGACTTCATTTTCTAATTGCATAGTTTTCCCCTGCTAGTAACCGCTTGATTGCGGTATGACGTTGAATGGCTGCTGCTGTGCATTGGCCATTGCGCTAACGAGCGCTTCACTTTCCTTCAAATCAAGTTCACGGGCTTTCAGGGCCAGTTCTGCTTGTTTAATTTCGTAATCCATATTGATTTTTTGCTGTTCAAGTTGCAGCTTCGATGCTTCAATCTGAGCCTTGACGGCTGTATCCTGTGCCTTGACTTGCGTTTCGGCCTGTTTGGATTGTAATTCCTGCTGCATGGCGGCAAGCGCGGCTTTAAGCTGCTCGTTTTCCTGCGATATAGCGGCAACCGCTGGGTCTTGCTGGTCTTCCAGTAACTTCGGCGGGATCAGGCGCTTCATACGCTCAGACAAAGCCTGCGCGCCGGGGAAATCCATGTATTTGAATAACAGATCGCCCGC
>Ga0209246_10000459_pt1 | contig 17365 bp, 39 predicted proteins | sample LauGreSpBDMM15SN_2_FD_187560 | JGI IMG/M metagenome (GOLD analysis project Ga0209246, IMG submission 187560) | Freshwater lake microbial communities from Lake Michigan, USA - Sp13.BD.MM15.SN (SPAdes) (version 2) | ecosystem: Environmental > Aquatic > Freshwater > Lake | place: Lake Michigan...
GTATTGCTCAACGATCAAGGCATTGCCGATCTTGTGGATCACTTGATTGATATTCAAAACCGTGATCATACGACCGAGAATCACAAAGAAACAGTTTCTATGGCGGCAGATAAATTATGCGGTTTAAGTTGTGGCGCTGCGGTTGATGCAGTATTAGAATATGTAAACCGACCTGATTGTTCTCAGACGCAAATTAAACGATTAATTTCAAAATTAAATGAATTATAATATGTTACCAAGTAAAGACGATAAAACGACAATCACCGTAGATAGTTATATACACAATAAATCATTACTTCTCACACTGAACTGGGATGCTAATGTAGATGATTGGATTACTGCATTTAAGACGATCCTAATTCACCAAACTTTTTGTGAAGATAGCGTTAAAGAATTATTTGAAGATAAAAATTATGAATAAATATTTATTAACATTAAATGGTCATGGCGCGGAAAGTATTTTCCTACGCTTAAACGAAGATCAATATTCATACTGGTTTCAGCAACAAAAGAATGAAGAGATTGATATTGTGGATTATATTCTCAGCCCTGATGAATCAATCGACATTCCCTATGAGCATAATTTCTTGCTTGAGGATAATGAATCTATCTATATTGAAGATAGCAGTTTAAAATTCTTGCATTATTATAGCCCCGATTTGGATTCTTGTTCTATTCTTGTGGAAGAACTGTTTGAAGATGGATCATCAAAAACAATCATTGAAGAAAAATTCAGAGATTTTGCGGAAAAACATGAATGTATTAATTATGTTGGCTCAGATGTTAAATTTGAGGACATTCCAGATCAAGTGCTGGAGTATCATTCCTATGAGAAAGGAACAATTTTTGGTGATTCGTTTGAAACAGAATCATTTGACCCATCATTGCTTAAATTTATTGTAAAAGAATCCCCGAATGGTCTTGACTATATTGATGGCATCCTCTATAATGAACAGGAACTTGAGAATACCGAGGGCAGTTCCAGAGGTAAAAGTTCTGAAGCAAATATCTGGGAAAAATGAATATATTCTGTATCGACGAAAATCCTGTAATGGCAGCACAGCAAATGTGCAACCTTCACATCAATAAGATGGTTCTAGAGAGTGTTCAAATGCTCACTAACTGTTTCTCTCAAAAAGATATTGAGACTGCTCCGCTTACAAAAGCAGGAACAGTTCGAAAGTATTCTCACTGGAATCATCCATCTAGCATTTGGACTCGCAAGAATTTGGCAAATATGTTATGGTTGTTGGATCACACCATCGCTCTAGAACAAGAAAGGCTTTTCCGTGGTTATAATCCACACTTTGTTTCTTCTTTTATTGACTGGGTATTCAATAATATAAACAAAGCTCAAGTGCCAGATGGTGATCTCACTGAATTTGCAATCGCAATCGCAGCAGATCAAAATTGTCGTCATCATCCATCATTCGATTCATCATCTATAGTTGACAAATATCGTTTATATTATATCTGTGATAAGGCTCCTTTTGCTAAATGGACAAGACGAGAGACTCCAGAATGGTTTTTAAATCACCCACAAAATGCAAGTAATTGATAAAAATATCTTTGATGGTAAATGACAATAACACATAAAATAAAATGGAAACAAACGAAACTGAAATCTGGAAATTACGCGCACAAGTAAATGAAGAGAACTATAATCAAACGCTCAAAAGAGTTGACGAATTAGTAGCTGAAAACAAATTGTGGCGAGAAGAAGCCAAACGCTGGCGTGACATGTATATCCAATACGATGAGCTACTAGAGGATCAGTTAAATGAAGCTACTGCCCGAATTGAGAAAGTTGGGAAACGAATCAATAAGTTGAATAAGAAAGTCGAAGATAAGTATTAAGTCTTTGCAAAGTTGCCGCCAGAGTAAAAAAACAAATAAAAATATGGAAAAATTCGCAATCAATCTAGAAAACGTAAAAAACAAAGTGCTATTCGACTGTATCCTCATGGGAAGTGAAGTAGCCCGCAAATACGAGTATGATGTATTTTATACCAATCATCAAAAAGAACCAGATGATTGGTATGATCAATTCATTGAAGATCTTCGTTCAGTGGTTAAACATACATATAAAGGAGAATTTTTCTATGTATCTCATCCAATTATAGATGAAATTTCTGGTATTCCTGATTATGAATCAATTTGCTATATCTTTTTTAGGAATCGTGTGTATTCTTTTGATAATTATTATACATATTGCCCAGTCTTTGAATCAATTCTAAAGAGTTATGACTAATTATATTTACTTTTTAATTATACAATAATGGTAGAAGAAAAAATATTACCTATTCACGAATTGAAATATTATCATAGCGAAAGCTTTGGTTTTGTATTTTCAGGCGTGATACAATCTTCGGATGATACTATTCAGCGATTGTTGAATAATCTGGTGGGATGGGGAGTATCCAAAAAATTACCTGAATTCTATGTTCGGGCAACTCCCAATGAGACGGCATTCATCTACGATTCCGATTCGGGATTCAAACAGGCAGAATTCTACCAAGCGTGTATTCGTTTAAATGTGATGGGAATCTTCTCCATTGACACATTGGCATCATGGATTAAATTACATTGATTATGAGTAAAGAAATTATATTACCAATTGAATTGTTTGATGGGCGATTGTCTCTTACGGAGATAGGAACGGTGGGGGTGATCATGTCCTATCCCCATCAACCCAAAGAAGTCCTTGATAAATGGGATGGAACTGATATGTTCAATACAACCATTGATGATATGATGGATCGAGGAATGATGGTGATGGATAATGGTAAAATTATAATAAATATTAACGACGAAAAAATAAAAAAAGAAAACATGAAGATTGAAACAGCCCTAACTGTATTGTATGAGAGGGGACTTTGTAATGAGGATAACATGAAAGAAATTCGTGATGTGATGGAAGATCTCTCTAACGAGTTCTACCGTCTGGGTTATGAGGATGGTGGGATTGATTTCGGAGTGGATGCCGATAAGTCAGCTTATGGTAAGGAATAAGATTGTTCTTAAAAACTAGAATATATTGAACTTCATGAAAGCATCCTACCGTAAAACAAAAATTGGATTTTACCCTGTTATTATCTTCAATGATAAAAGCAGGATGACGCATCGTTTCCTATGTCTCACCAAGAATAATGCGATCAGACTTGCAGATAAAATCATCGCAGGGATCGATCAATCCCAAGAAGGCTGAACTCTTGGGACACAGGCAAAACATTAATTAAAAACTAGGATATTCTATTGTCGTTATGAATTTATCAACACTTGAAACCAAATTTACAAAATGCTCCTCAATCGAGATTCCCGATTCCTATTTCAATCGGATGAATACGGGATGTCCTGAGATTGACCTGATGTTTGGCACTGAACATCTTTCTGGTTTCATGCCGGGAAGCACGATTGCGATGACGGGTACAGCGGGCTCAGGTAAAAGTACTCTAAATTGTTTAATTGCTCAGATGCTTACCACTCAAGGTAAGAAAGCTGCCATTGCATCCGGTGAGGAATCTCACTTCCAAATTGCTTATGCTTGCAAGCGTTTAGGTGTTACGGATGTGGATGTGGCGCATATCAGCAATGTTGAGGATATTGCGGAAGCCATGTCTGATTACGATTTCATGGTTGTGGATAGCTTCCAAGCCCTTCGTTCCTCCAATTCTAAAATGAAGAAGCGGGAGTTCTACCAATACGCACAAGATTTGCTTCTATCGACTGCTAAGGAAACCGGATGCGTTCTGGTGTTTGTTCTCCATATCACCACTCAAGGACTGCCCAAGGGTGGAACTGATATCATCCATGCTGTGGATGTGAACATGAAAGTCACGGTGGATAAGGAGGATGATACCATGCGTCTCTTCCATGTGTATAAGAATCGCTTTGGGGAAACCAAGATTCATATGGCAATGATGACTTCCAATGGCTTTGACTTCAAGGGTGCTTACGTTGCTCCCGTGGAAGAGGAGAAGACTAAGAAAGACAAGACTCCTGCTGCCGATGTTCGCAAGGAAGAAATCCTAAACATGGATGAGCCTCCCTACTTGACTCTGGATCGTATCAGTGATAAGCTTGGGGTGTCTGGTCAAACCGCTGAGATTCTCCTTCGGGAGCTTGTCGGAGAGGGTAAGATGCAGAAGTTTGGTAGGGGTGCTGCCGCTGTATGGAAGATCATACAGGAGTATCGAAATTTACATGAGGAATTAGTGTAATAAAAGATATATCAAAATTAAATGATATTAATATTATTATGAAATTATATTTAATTAGACATGGACGCTCAATAGGCAATGAAAATGCCGAAGCGTATAATATAATGCCTGATTGGAAAATCAATCTAACAGAGGAAGGTAAGAAACAGGCTGAGAAGGTTGGCAAAGATTTGAAATATATTGTCAATGATCCCATTATCATATCCAGTCCATATGTGCGAGCAGTTGAAACCGCAAACATAATCAAAACATACATTGATGATGACTGTATCATGTTTTTCAATGCCCTTATACGTGAACGTGAATGGGGAAATCTACGGGATGAAGTGGAGCAATTCAAAACACGGGGAGAGCGTAAACACCTATTTGATTTCTATCGTCGCCCAACGGGAGGTGAATCGTTTGCCGATGTTTATCAAAGGGCATTCGTCTTTCTGGAATATCTCAAGAATAATTTTAAGGACGAGAATATTATTATCTTATCTCATGGCGAATTCCTGAAGGTTCTGCTTATGATCATTGACAGTAACACCGTGGAGGAATTTGATGATCTACCGAATCCCAAGAATTGCCAGATCATCACAAGAACTATCAGCGAGTGAATTATCTCTGAGCAAGACCAAGGGGTTTTCGCTTTCTGATAAAAACTAGAATACAATAAAAACATGCAAGAAAAACAATATATTCGAATCGATAGAGATGGTAATAAGTTTTACTTTAAAGACAAAGCCATGACTATTCGTCATCGTCTAGATGGACCAGCAATTGAATATGCCAATGGAGGTAAAGTATGGTTTGTCGATGGTAAACGTCATCGTCTAGATGAACCAGCAATTGAAGGTGCTGATGGACGTAAAGAATGGTGGGTCGATGGTAAATGTCATCGGCTTGATGGGGCAGCAATTGAATGGGCTGATGGACGTAAAGAATGGTGGGTTGATGATAAGCGTCATCGGCTTGATGGGCCAGCAGTTGAAGGTGCTGATGGACGTAAAGCATGGTTTGTTGATGGTAAGTATCTATCAGAACAAGAGTTCAACACTCTGTCAGAACCACTTGAGCTGACGCTAGAAGACATTGCTGCTAAGTTCGGCGTTGACGTAAGCAAGCTTAAGATTGTAAAATAAAAACTAGAATACAATAAAAACATGCAAGAAGCACAATACATTCAAATTGATGAAAACGGCTGCAAGCGTTACTACAAAGACAAATCGATGACCATTCTTCATCGGCTTGATGGACCAGCAGTTGAATTTGCTGATGGATATAAAGTATGGTATGTTGATGGTAAGTATCTATCAGAAAAAGAGTTCAACACTCTCACCAAACCACTTGAGCTGACGTTAGATGACATTGCTGCTAAGTTCGGTGTTGACGTAAGCAAGCTTAAGATTGTAAAATAAAAATTAGAATACAAAGCATGAACAAAACATTTAATCCCCAAGCCCTTCTCGGCAAGCCTCTGGAAATCTCCTATTGGAAAAATTCCACTGGAGAGGACGCAAAGATTATTGACATTGGCGACGAACAGTATAAAATAGTATTTGAACAAGCACCGGAAGACGATGATCAGGAAGATCAATTTATCTGGACAGACCAAGAACCGGAATCAGTGGAAAATGATACAGCGTTCTTCCGAAACATTGGTGGGACAAATTTCTATCTCAAAGTAAAACAAAAACTAGAATACAATAATAATATGAAAACAACCGTGAAGGAACTGAGTGAAAAGCTGGGAGTGGATACCGTCTATGTAAACGGTTTCCTTCAAACCCTAATCAAGATGGGAAAGGCAAGCGTGGTAGGCAAGGTGGAAAATCCCGCTGGAAAACGAGGCAAGCCGTCCAATATCTATGAAGTCCAAGAGGGAATCTTGGACTAACAATTACTTGCTTCATTTTAATAGATATAATGTTACAATCTGATATGATGAACAAATTCATCAATACGTTGAAAGATTGGGATGATCTGATCGATGAGAATATCAATTCATTTGAAAAGGAATTCTGTCATGGTGCATTATTACATGATGTATTTTGGAACTTTGACACGATCATGGTTAGAATTAACCTACACGATGAATTGATATCTGATAGATATATGATTACGAAATGGTTTACGTGGATGGAATCGCTTAAAAACTAGAATACACTGATACCACAATGAAGCTATTCAATCCAACAATCAACCTGATCAAGTCCACCTTCTGGAAAATTCACTATCGCCTGTTTCTGGGTAAGGATTACCAATCGCGTATGGAGAAAGCAGCTAATATCTTTTCCAATGTGGTTGACACTACGAACGGTAGGATATCCCATTTCTATGATATCAAGGGAGAACGCATTCGGGGATGGCACAAGCGGATCAAGTTTGATGATAATGTGTTACAACATCCTTTAATTAAAAAATATTCGTAACGCTTAAATCAATAAATAATAATATGTCACAATGTAGATATTGTCAATCCCAATCATATGGGTTAGGTTGTCCCGCTTCCCCATACGGAAAGCATGAGCATTTTGATGATGATAAGAAATGTGAATTCTGTGGGCAGACAGGATACGGATCGGGATGCACCATTAGTCCCGTGAAGAAGCATAAGCATGGTAGTGGTAAGAACAAGTGTAGGTGGTGTGGAAACACTGCATCCGGTTTTGGATGTATTCATTCCCCAAGTGGATATCATGAAAAATAATATGACACCTTTGACAAAGGAACAATTAAAAGAACTTGGATTCACAGTTCGTGAAAGAGAACTTAAAAAAGGATTGAAAATTGATATTCAATACGATGGTTTTTATGGGGATTATGTTGGATATTACGACAAATATCCATCATTTCAAGACATTATCACAAACGTAGTGAGAGAAGTTGGGAGTGAAAGAGATAGGATATGGAAAAACCGTTTGATGGATAATCTAACAGTTATCAGAGACACCACAATCTATCACGATATGTAGATTGGATTAAAAACTAGACTACACTGACAACATGAAGACATACAACAACGCGAAAGAACTCTGTGCAGACGATTACGACAACAATTTCTGGAAATTTGGTCGTTCCCTTTATAAATACACTGATTGCGGTCCGTGGACACGTTTGGTTCTGACTGAAGATCGCAACGTCTCTTACGAATCCAAGGGAGCAAATGATCCAACTCTTCTGGACGATCCCGATATCATTGGTATTGAGATTGGCAGCATTGTGGAAGGCAGTGAGGTGGAAATCGGACCTGAATTTCTCAAGTTCCCCTTCACTGATAAGGAACTGTGGGATACCGTGGAACAAATCAATGAGGAAGCATCATTCTACTGGAAACGGGATAATGAGGATGATTTCTTAATTGAAATTGAGGGTAACGAATACTATGTTACCGCTGGATGGGGAATCGAATTTCCTGAAAACATTCCCGATACTGTGAAGGCATTCTTTGAAGAACATTACGATGAGATATCAAATATGGATGATCTTTCTGGAAATACTTGGGTGGAAGAGGGATTCACAATCACGAAGCTGGACAAAAGCGATTTCATCTTTTAAAAACTAGACCACAATCAGGGCATGACGAAAGATTACTCCCAACGCCGCAAAGAACTTGAATTCCTAAACATCCAAGAACTTTGCTTGAAATTTCTCAAGTCCCCTCTGGTGATCGACACCGATTACGAATTGGAAGCGGAACCACATGCATACAAGACCGAAGATGACATGTTCTTCTTTGTTCCCCAATTGGATGATCCGGTTATGTCTCAGCGCACTCTCTTGGGTGATCCAAAACCCATTGAAGGTCGCTATCGCTATTCCATCGAAGTGGTTCAAGGTGATGGGGGATCGTATTGGGAACCACCTGACTATGATCAAGTGGAGATTGGGCGCGAAGATAGTCTGGAAAAAGCCATCACATTTGCCGCCCATTATCTTCTGGATATCAATCTGAATGGAGAAGGGGAAGGATCGTATTACAATATGGAATCCACGCTTGAGAAGGAATTCCCCTCGCATTGGAACGAATAAAAACTAGAGCATACTCCCACCATGACCAAACAATACTACATGTTCATTCCGCTGGATATCGACAAACAAAAGAACACCCGATTCGTTGTTGAAACGGATGGGATTCCCACCACCAATGTTTTCAGTGGAAAGGTGATTGCAAGGAACAAGAAATCTTTTCACTATCTTAGGGCTGAATCTAATCATTGGGCAAATCCTATTACCGATATGCAGAGAGGTAGCAAGCCATCGTTCCTTCCCATCAATCAGGATGAAGTGAAAGAACGATTTGAGGAAAATTGCATTGAAGGATAAAAACTAGATTAAGATTTGGACGTAACGAAAAACAACAACACACACTACTACAATGGCACACGAAATCGAAATTGGAACTGATCGGGTAATCACCTATGGCGAACGCGCATGGCACTCACTTGATGAAAATCATCAGACTCCTCTTACCAAAGAGATTCTGAAACCCTTGTTCATTCCTTATCTGGAAGGACAAGCTAACGTCAACATCGACGGGGTGGAAGTCCCTCTTGAAGGATGGAAAACCATTGTCGCTGATCTTAGGGAAATCGATGATATCGAAGGGGATTTCCGTCCTGTTCATGTCGCATCCGACAAGTATGAAATCCTTCAAAATGAATTGCTTTTTGATGCTCTTCAGGATGCTCTAAATGATATCAATTACAAGATCGTATCGGCGGGAACTCTCTCTGGTTTGAAGAACTTCTTCGTGTCTGTGGAATTTGATGGAGAGTCGAATATCAACCTTCCTGACGGAAGCGAGTGTAAGGCATTCTTCTCTCTCTTCACTTCCCATGATGGCACGAAGAACGCGAATTACTATGATACTACGCATAGGACTGTATGTGCAAACACTTTGCGCTCTTCCTTTGAATCGCGGGGCAATCAGGGATTTCGCATCTCTCATACCAAGAACGCATCCATCCGTATCAATAACATGGCAGAAATTGTTAATAACACTCTGCTTGGTCGTCGCCAATTTGAAGAGAAGATGGCGGAACTCTATGCCATTGAATGCGATCTTTCCAAGGCTGAACGCTTTGTTGCTGGATACCTTGCAGACAAGACCAAGAGCGATGAGAAGCTTTCCACCCGTTCTCTGAATCAGATGACGGAAATCGTCTCTCTGGCATGGAATGGTAGCGGCAATCGTGGTGGGAATATGTTCTACCTTGCCCAAGGTGCAACGGAATTCTGGACTAGGGGCAATGGCACTGGCGGATCGAACAAAGACCTTGGACGTAAGGCATACTCCGCTGAATTCGGATTGGGCATGGAGAACAAGAGAAGCTTTGTGTCTGCCCTTGCGAACCCTGTGGAGCGTGAGAAGCTTATCAAGCGGGGTGACATGGTTCTTACCGCTGGATGATAGATTTGGGGTGGGAGGTTCAAGTCCTCCCACCCCTTCTTTTAAAAACTAGATTAAGATTTGGACATGCAGACACAACAACAAATGTTCTACCAATCCCAACGGAAAATCGCTGAAAGATTTCATGCCATTGATTGGATTGCAAAGCAGGACAACAAGCCGACATTGGAAGAATTGGAAATCCTACGGAAAAAGAATCCCGCATGGAATTCGTATCCTGAAGCATTCGCTCTTAAAAACTAAACCATAATTACGCCATGACGACAATCGAAACGAAACTCTACTCCTACAAGGAACTCTCCACCGAAGAAGGGGAGGAATTTTAATATGATAACAGGAATTATTTTCATTACAATGTGTTGGCTGATGATATCAGGAAACTTTCTATGGGGAGTTGCTCTACTACTTGGATATCTATGGTATCCGAATTATATTGGTTAAAAACTAGAATACACTACTGACATGAAGACAACGACACAATCATTGACGGCTCAAGAAATCTTGGATCGTATCTTAAATAGCAAGGGTCAATTTGTTAAGGCCGTATGGAAGAGCAATCCGACTCCTGCTGCCGCGCACAAGAAGTCTGGTATAACCTTGGAAAAACATACATCCGCTGTATGCCGTGCTGGTATCAATTTCGCCAATCTCTCAAGCGTTCAACAAGGCATTGAGGAAGGAACACGGGGAGATGTTCAAGAACTTCCTTGGGGTCAATGGAAGGTGTTTCCATATATCATCGAACATAAGGAAGCTGAATATATCAGATTATATCCGACAGATTCCAAGTGTGAGACGCTTTACTTCGTCAATGGAGAATCAACTAACCGTGATACATTTGCAAGCTATCTTACTCCCTCTGATGCTGCCAAGATGACTTCAGGGGAGAAGCCTGAATGCTTCACAATTAAGCGGGAGAACATCCTTGCCACTGAAGAATTTGGGGATAAGTAATCTAAATTGATAAATAATACCATGACTACAAAAGATCAAATTACAATCGCTGAATTATATAAAAATATCTTAACAGAATCTTCAGATGATAGAATGAATGAATCAAAATATTCTTCCGTTGCAAATATACTTCGCGGAGGAATTAGAAAATCAATTAAGACAATCTCCATTTTAACTGGTGAAAACCCCTATGGTGAAAAGGCAAGTAAACAATATAACAAAGAAGCCAATGAAAAGCTTGAGGATATTTTGGTTTCGGGCCGTTATGGTTATAGAAAGGTCAAAGGTTCTTATGGTAGTTTGGAAAATTCTTATATAGTAAATAATATTTCATTGGACTCAGCAATTTCTCTTGGTGAAAAGTTTGACCAAGATTCAATTGTTTATGGTGAAGTTGTTGGTGGTGATAACGATGAAATATATATGACATTTAAAATGGTTGGTACCGACCCTAATAAACCCGGTGAGTATCAAAATGAAATTGGAAACACTAATGTGTTTGTAAGTCGTGATAATGCTAAGGATTTTTATAGTGAGGTTGGTGGACGAAAGTTTGTTCTCCCATTTTATGGTGTCATTGATAAGATGGTTGGTGCTGATAACAAGGTTTATAAAATTGAAAAAGATTATTCTAAGTCTAAATGGAAAGGTGGAGAGAGTAAACCATCGTCAATTGATATTAGTTTGGAAGACGAGTTAAATAATTTGCAAGAAAGGGTATTAAAAAGTTATGGGCAGACTTCATATAATCTAAGATGTCGTATTGAAAAACTAATAAAAGAATCTGATAATCTTTAAATTTTTTATCTCCACGTGATTTGAATGATGCTAGAAAAAGATATGGGGAGATGTTGTTTAGTTAAAAACTAGATTAAGATTTGGCCATGAAGATTGTCAAACACACTCTGGAACATTTACACAAGGGAACGGAAATAATTGATCTTCCCGAATATTTTCGGGGAACGGAAAAGCAATGTAAGGGGATAATGCTACGCTTTGAATGGGTTAAGGATCAAAGCCTGTTTGGGGGATATTGGCGGGATGAAGATGGGGAATGCTACTATCCGCTTCCTTAAAAACTAGACAATAATTACGACATGGACATTGAAAATTATAAGCCCTATGAGGACATGACTGATGATGATCGTTGGCAAGCCATTGGTTCCGCCCGATACATTCTGGAGGATGTGAGCATGGAAAAGATGGCGGAAGTCTCAGGATTGCCCTTGGGGGTGATTGTGGCGGCATACAAGAACATCTTTCGCAATGTCAACGATGGGGAACAACCACGCCCAACAAATCCAACAAGACCAAGACGCATTAAAAACTAGACAATAATTACGACATGGAAAAGACAACCACAAAAAAATTCGGAAAATACCTTGTGACTCTTGAACTCTTTGAAGAGGATGGGGAGCAACGATCTTACTGTGACATTGAGAACACATCCACAAATGCCAGTGGATCGATTGGAATGGCTCAAGACTTGGGATATCTTGAAAAGAGCAATGGTTTGGAAGAAGATATCTCTAACGGTGTTTTGGATAAGATTTACGATTGGGCAATTGACAACGGATATTAAAAACTAGACAATAATACGAACATGACAAAGAACTTAGAAACAATCGCCAAGGCATTCCGATTCAATACAGGCAAGTCATTTCTCGACTCTGGTGACCATTACGGAAGACATTACGACAAACCTCCAATCTCCGAAGATCAACCACTCATCACAATTGATGTGTATAGTAATGAAGTCATTGCAACCATTGAAACCGCTCTTTTCCTTGCCAAGACTTGTGAAGTGGATTTTGATATCCAAGAGCAATTTGAAGCATGGGCGGAATTGGAAGAAAATTCCGATCTATCATGGTTTGAAGCGGGGGAAACCTTTGCAAAAGATGTGTTGGGACTGAAACAACTTGCAAGGGACAATACATATAACAATGAAAATGACTTATCTCAGAACTATGTTTGGGAAGTATGGGAAGCAGATGATCAAGGAGACTGGATTTATCTGGAAGATGCTTTGATGGTATGCTATGCTCATACGGGATGCGATGCACGGGGAGGATATGCTTTTCCCCTGTTCATGCGATGCCAAGGGGATTATAGCATTCCCATCGATCTTACGGTGGAATGGTATATCTCTGAAGGTAGTCTGAACGGAGAAGAATTGGAGGATGAAGATATGCGAAACCTTGATGAGCAATGGTCATGTGGTTATTCTTCCAATCCCACCTATCAACTCTCCAAGGAGATTGAAGAGGTGATTGAGGATTCGGCAACTGTTGATAGCGTGAAAGTTAAGTTGAAAAGCGGGGAGATTGTCAAGATCTGGGCAAGCGCAAGAACTGATTGGTAAGATTAAAAACTAGAACACAATACAACCATGAACAAGATCCCAAGGGAAAAGATTGAAAAGCTTGCCAATCGCGCAAACGTGAATGAAACCGCTGTTTGGAACTTTCTGGGAACCGCGCACCATTGCGGAACCCTTCCCAATGCCCTGATGAATCTGGACATGGATGCCCGTTTATATGGGTGGAACAAGGAAACCACGCAAGCGATTCGGGATGGACTACTGGATAAAAACTAAACCATAATTACGACATGAAATACCTACCAACAATCGACCTTTGGAATCCCGCATTTGAATCCGCCCTTCGTCATGGACAACTCAAGATCCAAGTCGGGCAATGGCTAAAGTGTGGGAATGAGAAGAAATCCCGCTTCGTGGGCAAGAGTCCCCATTCTGGAACGATCTGGGCAGCGCATTGGCAAGGCAATGGGGGGGACACCCTGAAACGCTTCAAATCGCTTCACGAATCTTTTAAAAAAGTCGTTAAAAAATAATCTCTGACAAAACAAAACAAAACAAAACAAAACAATAATATGACAACCAAAAACGAAAAATCAGCACGTAAAAACAAGCAATGGCTACGCAGTCCTGACCAGCGCAAAAGGACCAAGCTATTCACGGTGAACATGATCCAATCCAAGGATGGTAGCTTTCACATTCTGGGGGGTGGTGCATCTGCAACCATTAAAAAGAACCAGCATTCCGTAGGGGTTTATCCAATCGATGTTCGTGATCTGGCAAGAGAGATGAGAATGAATGGCGTGAAATCGTTCTAAGGTAAAGGAACCCCTCGCTTCAAAGCGGGGGGTTTTCTTTTCTTAAAAACTAGAACAGAATACTGCCATGACGAAACACAAGCTACCAACGATCAAGGAAATCACAAATCTTCTCCTGCATTGTAAGAAATATATCGACAATGATTCCCGTGCATTTGATGGGGACGATACACCTTCCGTGCAAATCACAATTGGAATCAATACGGAAAACGGTGAATGGGGATGGCAAACGGGAGACAATAGCTACACGGGGGGAGCCTATCCTTATCCCACATGGGGAGTGGGATATCTCTTTCGGAATTCCAATTGCCGGGAAGTTGCCAAGGAAATTCTAGCAGATGCTGAAAGCTGCCTTTAAAAACTAAACAATAATAAAACAATAATAAAACCATGACATACCAAGAGAAAGACAACATCAGAATTCCCGTGGAATGGGATGGTTTCCAATGTATCATGCTGGGGACCGTTTCCAATGCAGGAATCCAAAGACGCATGGATGGAAGCTTGGTGAAAGTCGAAAATCCAAGGGAACCAGATATCAAAAGAATGGAAACCTTTGCCAGCACAGGACAATGGTTGTTTAAAAACTAGAACAGAATACTGTCATGACCTACAAAGCGATATCAAATCCCCTCTGGAAGCTCAAGGATGAATATGCCCATCTTTCCCTTCCCAAGCACGTTTCCTTCCATGGTGCAATGCCGCAACCCGAAGAAGCCTATGAGGTGATTCACAAGCCTTCCATGGAAGTTAATAATCAGGGAATAATCACCTATTCCAATTACTTCTATGGAAAAATTCTGGAAACGATGGGGGAAGCACAAGAAGTTGCGGAAAAACTAAACAGTAAATTATGACTGGAAAAGCACTAACCGAATTGGTAATTTTGGGATTGTTTTCATGGATAATGATAATAATGATCGTTTGGGAAATTGTATATTATTTTAAAAATTGTTTCTACTGAAACAATCTAACTCATTGATAAGAAAATATGTTGAAAATAAGAAATTTAGCCAAGGCTAAGAATTGGAATAGACGGATACACAAAAATACACAAAAATACACTTAAAAACTAGCGTAGAATACTGACATGACGTTAAACGAAATCAAAAAAGCGGTTCGGGATGGAAAACAGGTGCATTGGGCATCGAAAATTTACAAAGTGATCAATCCAATCAAATCGCCAACTTTGGATGAAAACGATGAGCAATGGTTGATTCATTGCACGGCGAATAATAGCTATACGGGTTTGACATGGCAAAATAATGTCACAGTGAATGGCAAGGAAAGCGAATTCTTCATCGCATAAAAACTAGCACAGAATAGCACCATGCCTGACAATATGAATGAAAGCGACATCCAAGACATGATTGACTATCACAGCGGGATCATTAAATGATGATACTTTGGGAGTGTGGTGAAATTGGTAAACACTACAGACTTAAAATCTGTCGGCGCAAGCTTTGGGGGTTCGATTCCCCCCACTCCCACTTTAAAAACTAGCATAGCATTGTCCCGTAGCTGAGAGGTGATAGCACCTTCTTTATAAGGGGGAGACGTGGTTTCAATTACCACCGGGACTACCAGATTTAAAATTTAATAGGGGGTGTAGCTCAGTGGTTAGAGCAAAAAAGGGGTGTAGCTAATTGGTCTAGCGTCCGACTCATAATCGGAGGTAAGCAGGTTCAATTCCTGTCGCCCCTACTCATTCTCATGCAATTCCATATGACAATTAAAACAAAGTAAATCACATTTTTCTAATTCATTGATACACTTGTTATATGTTCTATTGCTCAAACTTCTAATATCTAAATTGAATGATTTTTCAGATGGTTCTCTATGGTGAAATGTCAATGCCCTAAAACATTTATTATATTCACATATCTTACACCTCCCTCCTTTCATTTCAATGAATTCTTTCTTCCTAGCGTGTCCTCTTTTTTGTTGTGCTATGTATGATTGCTTTTCTTTATTGTGAAAGGAGCATTTACATAAATGAGAACAAAATTTGGTTTGTTTTCCATTCAATTCTTTATCGCACTTTAAACATTTATACATATCATTACTTAGTCAAATGATTATGTTTTTACTCATAATCGGCGGGTCAATGGTTCAAATCCATTCAGGCGCACTTAAAAACTAGCACAAAATCGGGCCGTTGGTTCAAGTCCATCCGTCCCCACCATTTTCTATAAACGGGTCGTTCGTTCAACGGATAGGACTGAGGATTTCTATTCCTCCAATGCAGGTTCGATTCCTGCACGACCCACCATTGTTCCATGTGGAACAATTCACCATTTAAAAACTAGATTAAGATATACACATGGAAAACAATAACAGCACCTATACTAAAAAATTCCGCCGCCTAGTAGTAGAACATGGAATCGTCGGTAAAAACAATGGTAAGAAATACCCTACGATTATTCTCGATGGGTCGCACTGGGGAGAAGACTTTGATAATCTTATCGATGGTCGCCTCAGAATGCAATACTTCCATCAAGGAGAAAGTCCTATCGATGGTGAACCAGTAGAATACAATCAATTGTTTATGTTTACTACTATGGACAAGGAGGAGATCCTCGCCTTGTATCCTTGACATTATGAATAGTATAATGTATAATAAGTAAGCAAAAGGGTCGTTCGTTCAACGGATGGGACTGAGGATTTCTATTCCTCCAATGGAGGTTCGATTCCTGCACGACCCACCATTGTTCCATGTGGAACAAAAGCACATTATAAAAACTAGCGTAAGATCAAATCATGCAAGACTTCATAGACTTCAGCCTCACCGATACTTCCTGCCTTGCCAAACTTCAAGAGATGGTGGAAAAGGAAAGGAAACGTTGCCAACAATGGGCATTCTACCCTGCACTCATCAAAGAGCAGGAGATTTATCTTTTCAGATGTAAGAGACTGGCAGAAATTAGGGAAAGCCTAAGAATGCTGGAGGAGACATATGAAGAATAAAAACTAGCACAAAATCGGAGCGTTCGTTCAACGGATAGGACTGAGGTTTTCTACACCTCCAATGTAGGTTCGATTCCTACACGCTCCACCATTTAAAAACTAGATTAAGATTTAGCCATGTCCAACATCACCATTGACCCAAAAGAAATCAAAGCAGATTACCGTGTTTCCGCCGATGGGCGCGGATGGCTTTATATCTCAGTTCCAAACGGATGGGATGATGTAAAGAAAATTAGTAAGAAAGTTCTTACCTATGAGGGGCGAAAGTTCCTTTTCAGTGGGTGGAATTCTGATAGAAATGACTGCTTTTTCAAGGAAGAATTGGCAGGAAGCTCCACAGTGGTAGCTCGATTCGTTTAAAAACTAGATTAAGATATTGTCACTATGAAAGAAGCACCTGTCTGTTACCCATATCTTGTTGGAAAGCTCACCGCGACCTTTGAGTTCCTTGCATATAACCTTTACAAGAAAGGCATTATTACGGAAGAGCAAACGCAACTTGTTGAGGATTTTATCGTTGCTGAAATGGCAAGGGCAAATGCGGATGAGCGAGCATATTCAACTGAATTTGAAGCGATAAAAACTAACCTAAAATAACACCATGACAAAGGAACTACAAGAAAAATTGGATGCTGATGAGGCTGCTCGTGATGCTACTAATGCTGCTTATGCTGCTGCTTATGCTTAT
>Ga0209246_10000462_pt1 | contig 17313 bp, 32 predicted proteins | sample LauGreSpBDMM15SN_2_FD_187560 | JGI IMG/M metagenome (GOLD analysis project Ga0209246, IMG submission 187560) | Freshwater lake microbial communities from Lake Michigan, USA - Sp13.BD.MM15.SN (SPAdes) (version 2) | ecosystem: Environmental > Aquatic > Freshwater > Lake | place: Lake Michigan...
AATCAAGAATCGTGCCAAGCCATAGAACGGCCTATAACGCAAAAGAGGCTACACCATAGGTATTGGTATGGACAAATAAAGATAGAGCATTCTGCACAATGTGAAATATTATTGGCTTTGTTGGCATGAATGTTGCTATGTTATGCCAATAGCATTTGCCTATGAGTTTGTCTAAACCGATAGAAAAGTATTTCTTGACATTGTACGAAAAGGCTATATAATTTAGCCATGCCAAGCAAATTTGCAAAGCATACACTTAAAAGGAATATCATGAAAATCGCAACATTGAAAAACTACACTATCTCTACCTCAGAGGTTAGCAGCTCACAATTGTACTTCGAACACAATAGACTAGGGGAAGATTCTGCTGGAGGGTTATGGTTTGAGGGAAAAGAATTGGTAGACTACGATGGTGTTTTTAGCCTACCTAAAGAGGTAGTAGAACACTTGTCTAGCATCGGCTATAATATGGAATATGCGGGCTTAGAATTAGACGCTAACGAAATCCCTCACACAATCTAAAGGAAAGCATTATGATTCTCGACACACCTGAAACACTTAAAGCACTAGGTCGCACCAATGATATTGCCAAGGTACGCAAGCTGGCTTTAAACAAAATCAATATGCAGATGCGTAACGCTAGTAGCCTTGAAGGTCTCAAGCAAGCCATTGAACAAATATTGGTTGAAACTGATACAGTCGAACGTAACATTGTAAAAAGCTAGTGTATAATTATCTAACTTAAAAGGAACAACACCATGACTATCGAACGTACATTTCAAGGCGCATACAAGATTAGCGCAAACGTTAACGGCTATCTCGTAACGAGGCAATACATGGGCTACACCAAGCGGGAAGCAATCGAATTATTTAAGGCTACTCACAATATTGTATAATTTCCTTAATGTGTCTCTACCAAGGGGCGCATTGGGGGCAATTTTGCTCTGTCGATAGACGCACGAAAGTGCAAATATAGGAATGACATCATGAAACAAACACTCAACCAAGAATCGTTTATTCAAGCCTTTGAAGATATGTTCAGAGCTAAACAGTTTAGCCGCCGTGCCTTGATTTCCCTTTATGAGTACTTTGACCAGTACGAACACGATACAGGCGAGCAAATCGAATTAGACGTTATCGCCATATGTTGCGAATACACGGAAGAAACAGCAGCAGAAATCGCAGCTAGCTATAGCATTAACATCGAGGGATTAGACGAAGATGATGTATCGAATGCTGTACGGACATTTTTGCATGAGAATACATTGCTTGTCGCTGAAGAAGATGGCGTTTTTGTTTATCAACAGTTTTAAGGGGCATAGCATGAATCAGAACATTAGATTTTTTGTCTACAATGACGATGCGATGGATGATGACCCAATTATTGAAGCCACAGAGCAAGAATTTTTAGACTATGATGGAGAAATCCATTACGAACGGTTCACTGTAAGAGAAAATGGCTGCGCTCAAGTGTGCCTCACAAAATACCCTCAAGGAATGATAGAATGACCTATAAAAACTTTCTCGCCTCTGTCTTGATGGCCTTGCTTATTGGCCTTCCCTTTGTCTTATATTTTTGGAGCATGACACCATGATTCAAGGCTATCAAGTTATCCAGCGTAAACCTACCGATAGGGATAAAACACGCTACACTGTAAGAGACCTACATTCAGGGCAGCAATACGAAGTGGCTTGGCCTTACCTAGTCACTGAAAAAGAAGCCCTAGAATCGGTTTATGACGTTAAAAAAGGGGATTTATTCCTAATGGGCATCACTGCGAACAATAGTGCTATTTATTACACAATTTAAGGGCTTATAATGTACTTAGTAAAATATGCCTCCAGCGGCATTGTAGCTGCACGGTTTTTGCACCGAATTGACGCTAAAGACTTTATTTTGAACAATGAAGATTTTACGCTTGCAATTGGTTTATTTATCATAGAAAAGGAATGATATGACTGCTATTTTAAACCTTAAGGATTGGAAAAAGGATTGGCATATGGAACTCGCTGAAATTGAATATAAGGGCATTGTGTGGAGTTGTGAATACGAATATGACCCGCCTCAAAAGGCGGACGACACTGACCCGGCTATTCCCGGCATTGCCACAATATTTCACTTATATGTAAGGGATGATGGCGAGCTATGCACCGTTGACCTAATAGATTTTATTGACGCTCACACGTTACACGCTTTAGAAAGCGATATAGAGGCTTCACATGAGGAATAGACTTGCGTCTTGTTTTAGAGAAATATTACAAGCGGTTGCTATTGGTGCAGCTTTTGGTTTTGTCTTTGCCCTTGGCATTGGGTGGGAAAGGATACAAACAGAGCTAGACTATTCACAAGCTAAAGGCCAATGCAGTAGCACGGAATCAAAAACCCGCTATGCTGCCAAGGATGCAGACGGTTGGGTGTGCTTTATCCAGCATTGGGAAGATAAACGCAAGCCTAGAATTACCATGTCGAGGCTAGTCATAGAATGACATTCACTATCTTTTTATCAATACTTACAGGTATCGGCTTTGCCTGTTTTTTAGTCGCTTATTGGCGGTTATGGAAAAGCAGGAAGGATTAAAGGCTTAGAAATGCCGTTTAAACGGCCTTAAAGGGCTATTTATGAGGACTTATTAACAATCTAAGGGGTATGGTGCTTAGATGCCTTAAAACCCCTTAAAACAAGGACAAATATGAAATGCGTTTGCTGCAACAAAAACCTTAGTGACTTCGAGGCTACTCGCCGCCATGCCATTACCAATGACTTTTTGGATATGTGTAAAAGCTGCCTTAGCGAAGTGCAAAGGCTCTCGCCCTTGGCGACTAAAGACCGGATAGACCTAGACCATGAGGGTGAAGACTATGACGAACCAGTAGCCATTGACGATGACGACCACCCTTGGAGCAATGTTAAAAACATTGTCGAAGATGAACAGGCTCTATAAAGCCTTTATAGTAATATACTACTATTGATATAATATATATAGAACCTTTAAAGCCTTTATAGTCTTTAAAGAGCAAGAACCATGCCAACATTTAGTATTAACGTGCTAAAAATTAACAAAACGAGGAAAATATGAAAGTTAAAGACGCTTTTTACACTGGGTTTGACACAACAATTGAAGAAGAAGAAGCTCTCGCTGAAATGCACTACAAGACGACATTGAACAATGTTGCCTATTTGGTCGTAAAACATGGAAAAGACGCTGTAATAGCGGAAATAGATGCTTATTTAGCATTAAAAGACATTAAAGAGGTCTAAATGCTGTTGTCTATCATTATTATTGTTTGTGTCATTAACATCATAGTCGAATAGCATATGAACCAAAGTAAACTATTATCTAAAGGCCCATGTCCTGCTTGTCAATCGTCCGATGCTTGTTGTACGTACGATGATGGTCATCGCCATTGCTTTGCCTGTAGCAGAACGTTCTCAGGCATAGGGGAAGGCATTACTAGTCACAGCAAACCAAAAGAGAAACAAATGGAAAATTTACAGCCGGAAGGCGAGATTAAAGGCATTCCCGAACGGGGCATTACACGTTCAACGTGTGAGCGTTATAAGGTTTATAGCCCGAACGGGAAACAAATTTACAGCTATAAGAACGGTCTAAAAACCCGAGTGGTCGCTACTAAAGAATTCTTTAGTGTCGGGAAATTGGATACACTTTTCGGACAAGAGCTATTTCCAGCCGGAGGTAAAACTGTCACCATTACAGAAGGTGAGCTGGACGCTCTAGCAGCCTTTCAAATGCAAGGAAGCCTCTACCCTACTGTCTCCGTGCCAAATGGCGCAGCAGGGGCTTTAAAGGCCTGTAAACAGGCTTTTGAATGGCTAGACACCTTCGACCTAGTGGTGGTGTGCTTTGATGGGGATGAACCCGGCATTAAGGCTGCACGGGAAGTGGCAGACCTGTTCGCAGGTAAGAGCAAAATTATGAAGCATTTAGATGGCTTCAAGGATGCTTGCGACTACTTGGTGGCAGGTAAAACCAAGGAATTTATCAATGCTTGGTGGAAGGCAGAAGAACATAGGCCAGAGGGAATTGTAAGCGTACATGACATTATGGACAGGTTGTTGGCTCCTCCAGTAGAAGGTGTGCCTTGGGCGTTTCCGTCACTTACGCAACTTACGTATGGTCGCCGGAAAGGGGAGCTTTATGGCTTCGGGGCAGGTGTTGGTGTGGGTAAGACAGACGTTTTTACCCAACAGATTGCCTATGATATTGATGTCTTGAATGAGAAAGTAGGGGTTATTTACCTAGAGCAGAATGTCGTAGAAACTGCACAGCGAGTAGCGGGTAAGCTAGATAAACGTCTATATCACATCCCTGATGCTGGCTGGACTCGTGAGCAATATGAGCAGAGCATTGAGAGCTTGGATAAACGAGGGCAGCTCTACATGATGGAACACTTTGGTGCTATGGATTGGGCTAGTGTAAAGAAGATTATTCGTTATTTCGCCAAGGCGTATGACATTAAGATGATATACTTAGACCACCTGACAGCATTGGCAGCGAATGAGCAGGACGAACGGAGAGCTTTGGATGGCATCATGGCAGACATGGCCTCCCTTGCACAGAGCGATGGCCTCATCATCCATTTTGTGTCTCACCTCACAACGCCGGAAGGGAAGGCACACGAGGAAGGTGGCAGGGTGTTGGAGAAGCATTTTACAGGCAGCAGAGCCATTGCACGTTGGTCGCATTATATGTTTGGTCTCGAACGCAATAAACAGGCAGAAGACCCCATTGTGCGACAGACCACGACATTTAGGGTGCTGAAAGACCGCTTTGCTGGTAGTGCTACTGGCGAGAAGTTTGGAATATGGTATAATAGAAGCACAGGGATTTTAGAGGAGAAACCTCTTAATGTATTGGAAGAACTATGACTTGGCCTTTCCCACCTGCTACAGGAGCCGTCCCTTGGACTAAACAACAAGAGAAGGACTACCAGCAGCAGAAACAAGAGCAGCTCCCTGCTGCGCCCTTTTGAAAGAATGATATGAACTTATACGAAGTATGGACAGAGCGAGGCACATACGAATACGAAGCAGAGAACGCAGATGAGGCTCTTGATAAGTATTACGATGAGCACAACGGCTCAGGAGATTACGAAGTTATGGTGGAGCTTATGGAAGAAAACCTATGACAACAACATGGAACCACGATGCTTTTGGTAAACTAGTTCAGCATAGAAACAACTATGCTTATAATGATGATGGGTTTGGTAACTTAATAGAGGCGGCAGGTAGCTATTATAAGGAACATCCAACAGCTCCCATGCTTCATAAAGATATGCAGATTGTTAACTTTGAGGGAGCTATTTATTATTGGACTGATGGAGCTTGCAACAATTGGTATGACCCTCCTAAAAAACACAACCCATATGCTGCCATTGATTTCATGTACAGCCTATCAATGAAGCAATGGCCTCAGCATGGATATAAGATGATACACGAGAACGGAGGAGAGTATTGGACTCAGGACTTCAGGTGTGCCTGTCCTGATAAAATTCCAGCAAACAGACGTAGTAAAGACTTATTGAAAGAACGAAATGAGGATAGTCTTAGACATTGAAACAAACCTAGCCCATACGAAAATATGGCTTGTATGTACAAAGAACATTGATACCGGAGAGAAAAGAACATGGAAAGAAGCAAGCAGCCTGTCGGCCTATTTAAAGGACGCTACTCAAGTTATAGGCCAAAACATATTGGCGTTCGATGCACCGATGTTGAAAGCTATTTGGAAGATAGAGATAGCTACGAACCTGTTGTACGATACGTTGATAGTAAGTCGGCTGTTAGAGCCGAGCAGAGAGAATGGTCATTCATTAGAAGCATGGGGAAACAGGCTAGGAACACAGAAGACAAGCTATAGCTCTGCTTGGTCTTGGCTGCAAGGACGCAGGGAGGAATACAAAGGGGAGTGTTTTAATGCCCCCTCCCTTGGTCTCCTAGAAAACTATTGCCAACAAGACTGTGAGGTGACATCCCTTTTGTATCTCAATCTAGTCAATGACTTAAATGAGAAACAGTTTAGTGAGCAAAGTGTGCTGTTGGAGCACGAAGTGGCTACTATCATAGCGGAACAAGAACGGAACGGTTTTAAACTGGATATACCATATGCAACCTGCCTACTTACTGACATCAAAGGAAAATTGGATGCTTTATATGAACAAATGCAAGAACGATGGCCTCCTGTCGTTGTTAAACGAACCAGCGACAAAACTGGAAAGCCTCTCAAAGATGGGGTGGCTTCTTTTAATCCCGGCAGCAGGAAGCAAATCGGAGAAAAGCTCATCGAGCTTGGATGGAAACCCGACAAGCACACAGAAACCGGACAGCCCATAGTCGATGAGGGTGTGCTGTCGAAGATAGACCTGCCGGAAGCAGCTCCCATTGTGGAATATTTGATGCTCCAGAAGCGTGTAGCACAGATAGAAAGCTGGTTGGAGGCTGTAGGCAAGGACGGAAGGGTACACGGCAAGGTGATTACCAATGGAGCTGTAACAGGTCGTATGACGCACAGCAGCCCCAACATGGCACAGATACCTAATGCAGGTAGTGTCTATGGCCCTGAATGTCGTGAGTGCTGGACAGTCGAAGACGGAAAGGTATTGGTAGGAATTGATGCTAGTGGTTTAGAGCTACGAATGTTGGCTCATTACATGAAGGATACAAATTATGTCAGAACAGTATGTGAGGGAAGCAGTAAGGACGGTACGGACGTACACACAATCAATCAACGAGCAGCTGGACTACTTACTCGTGATAGCGCAAAGACTTTCATCTATGCCTTCCTATATGGAGCTGGAGATGCAAAAATTGGTAGCATTGTTGGAGGCAACGCTAGAAAGGGTGGAGAACTTAAGAAAAGATTTCTCTCACAGACACCAGCTTTAGCCAAGCTCATAGCCAAAGTAGCTAACTATGCTGCTCTTGGCTATGTTCCGGGCTTAGACGGAAGGAAGATTTGGATACGCTCTGAACACGCAGCCTTAAACAGCTTGCTGCAAGGGGCAGGGGCAATTGTTATGAAGAAGGCTTTGTGTCTTTTTTACAACAAATGCAAGGAAAATTCTTGGCCTATTAAACTAGTTGCTAATGTTCACGATGAAATTCAGCTTGAAACATCTGAAAAGTATGCTATAATAGTAGGTGAAGCAGCAGTGCAAAGCATTGTTGAAGCAGGGGAACATTTTGGTCTTAGATGCCCCCTGAATGGAGAGTATAAAGTGGGTAAGACTTGGAGAGATACACATTAAAGCTCAATCTGATGCCCCAACTGCGTAGCGGGAGGGAAGGTGCGTTGTTCGCACGGCAGCATCCCAGTAGTATAGTAAGCTGGATTTTATTGAAACACAACAGGAGCCTCACGGCTCTGCTTAAAAGGAAACTTAAATGACTACTAAACCTATCACAATCACCGGACAGCTGTACTACGCTTCTGACATGGTTCAATTTAACCAATACACAGAGGCTTCTAAGAAATACCTCGTTAAGTTGGGGAATCTGTCTGCTGAAGATGTAGCTAAGGTGGAAGCCTTGGGTGTTCATGTAGGCGAGAACGAGAGCATGGGACGCTTTGTCACCTGCAAGAGCAACTTCGCTATTCAGCCTGTGGATGACGATGGCAAGAACATTGACCCGAAGACCATTGGCAACGGCTCTAAGGCTACTTTAGTCCTAAGCACATACGAATGGAAGTTTGCTAAGAAGACAGGCGTTGCTGCCTCTGCCAAGCGTGTAGTGGTTACAGAGCTTGTCACCTATGTTCCTTCTGCCAAGGTGGAAGAAGAAGCAGACATGGAGCTGTAATGTCTAAGCCTCCTAAACCAACGGAGGCTGTCATTGATGCCGACTTCTTGGTCTATTCCGTTGCCTTCTCGTGTAAAGATGTAGAGGAACAATGGGCTAAGAATCGGCTCACTGAGTGGCTGACAGACATGGTGTATATACGGCTTAAATGTACAGACTACAAGGCGTTCATCACAGGGAAATCAAACTTCCGGTATGACCTAGCTAAGACAGTGCCGTATAAAGGCAATAGAAAAGACCTTGAGAAACCAGAACATTACGAGGCTTTAAGAAAGCACCTAACACGGCTGGAGGCTGTAACAACTGAGGGTGAAGAAGCTGATGATGCTGTAGGCATTGAAGCAAATGGAAAGAACGTTTGGATTGTTCATGTGGACAAAGACCTAGACCAACTACCGGGGTGGCATTACAACCCCGTAAAGGACTTGGAATATTATGTCTCTGAAGAAGAAGGACTAAAGAGCTTCTATTTGCAAATGCTGACAGGAGACCGAATTGATAACATCCAAGGGCTTAAAGGCATTGGGCCTGTAAAGGCTGCAAAGCTCCTAAAGGGGCTGACAGGGGACAAGGAGATGTATGAGGCTGTTGTAGAGGCTTATAAGGCTGCTGGAGAGGCTCCAGAGCGTGTGTTAGAGAACGGATGCTTGTTGTGGCTTAGACGAACAGAAGGGCAGCTATGGCAACCTCCTTTATAAAGGAATATTTATGAAACAGTACAAAGTTGTTAAAGTGCCTCATTATTTTTCTTTTTATGAGGTATATAGGAAAGTGTTGTGGCGGTGGGTTAAAATAGGAAGTTTCGACGCACATGAGCAAACTGAAGAATGGATTTCTGCAAAAGCAAAAGAAATAGCATCTCCTGAAACAATGTATTGGAATGCGTAGCTACAACGGAGGGGAATGGACGGAGGCTAGGTTCAAGAGCTTTGTTGTGTCGGCATTACGAACAGCAACTCAGAGGTGGCCTCCTAAATATGCTGTGCTTGATGCTGCCTTTACAGAGAGAAAGACCAATGTAAAGACAGGGAAACTTGCTAAACACTTTCAATGCAACGAATGTAAACAGGAATTCGTAGCTAAAGAGGTGCAGGTTGACCACAAGAAGCCAGCAGTAGACCCAAAGAAGGGATGGCAAGGGTGGGACACATTCATTGACAGGCTGTTCTGTGAGGAACCAAACCTGCAAGTTCTATGTAAGCCCTGCCATGTCATCAAGAGTGCTAAGGAAAAGGAACAAAGGAAGAAAACATGAATGAATCAAAGTTTTGGCTAGGCATATGGGGCATGGTTTTAGTATTTTTTATGACGCTGACTATCTGCATTACAATTAATGCCTATGGTAAACGTGATAAATGGGAAAAAGCTGTTAGTAACGGTGCTGACCCAATGGTTGTAGCTTGTGCTATAGATGGTCTAACCAATACAGGAGATGTTGCTATTTGTACTATCTTAGCACAGGGAAGAAAATAAAATGAATGACATAACTTTGTGTGATGGCTTACACTGCCCTATTGCAGAGCAGTGCGAGAGGTATCTCCCTTATAGGCCAACAGAGGAGATGAAGAGCTATTTCGTAGGGGTTCCCTATAACCACAACCTACAGCAATGTCATATGTTTTATGAAAAACCAAAGGAAGCAGCATGACGTATGAGAAAGTACCTTGGGGAGCTTCCTTAGAAGACATACAAGGTGTTATAGCAAGAAACTCTGTACGTGTAGGACAAGACCCTGCATATTACAATAGCTTCTATGACGAACCTGCATATAGCATTGCTAATGCAGAGCTGATGAAAAGTGTAATAAACGGGACAGCTTTACGTTGTTCCATAAAGGAAACCAAATGACAAATAAGTTTACATTTCGAGAAGAAGACAGCATTGAAGACAAAGACATCACCTTTGTTATTAAATATGGTGACGGAACATCATGGCCTGTTGTCCTACAAGACTTCTTGTTCTTCTTAGAGAGCACAGGCTATATGGGTGTACGTGAGAAGGTACGAATTGAATATTCCCCCTTCCGTGAGAGCGAGGGATGGTTTGGTGAATATTACGACAGCGAGGAGGAAATTGCAGGACGTGCTACAGGATGGGGAGAGAATGACGAATGAGAATTTTATGCATCCCTGACACCCAGTGCAAGCCAGATACGCCTACCAAGCACCTGACATGGGCTGGTAAGGCTATCTGTGACTACAAACCAGACATTGTTATACACCTTGGAGACCATTGGGATATGCCAAGCCTCTCAAGCCATGACAAGGCAGGTAGCAAGTATTTTGAAGGGAAACGCTACCTAGCAGACATAGAGGCTGGTAATGTGGGCATGGAAGCCCTCCTAGCCCCTTTAAAGGCCATGCAGAAGACACAGAAAGAGAGCAAGCACAAGGTGTATAAGCCTCGTATGGTGTTCTTAAGGGGAAACCATGAGAACCGCATTGTACGAGCCATTAATAACAACCCGATGCTAGAAGGACTGATGACGTATGACCATTGCAATACAAAAGATTGGGAAGTACATGACTTTCTCAAGCCAGTGTTTATTGCTGGTGTTGGGTTTTCTCATTATTGGCCTGTGGGTGCAATGGGTCGTCCTGCCGCTTCTCCTGCTGCAATTATTAGTAAGCTACATATGTCGTGCGTGGCTGGACATCAACAAGGAAAGCAAATAGCATATGGAAAACGAGCTGATGGTAAGCCTATTTGTGCTATTGTTGCTGGTAGCTATTATCTACATGACGAAGATTATATGGACAATCTTTCTAACAGGCATTGGCGAGGACTAGTTGTCCTTAACGATGTGCATGATGGCGGGTTTGATGAAATGCTCTTATCTATAGAATACTTAGAACGCAAATATGGAACTGAGTGAAGAAGAATATAAAGACAGTATTGAAATTCTCTATGCTTCATGCACATATCCAAAAGATGACAACTGGATGTATGATAGGGAAAAATATGGATACCATAATCTTAAACTTACATTTACAAATAGACAATTAACCGAAGTGGAGCTTATTAATGACTAAAAACGAATATAAAGAGAGCTGCTCTAAACTAGGAGTGCCTTACTTTGATGAAGACTATTATGAAAAATCACGAGACTATATCCGTAGCATATTGGAGCAGCCTATGAGTAGTTTTACTCAAGAGATTGAGAAGCCAACATTAGGTGTTAAGTTTGACCGAAACAAGCCTATGTGGTCGTTAGTTCCTCCGGGGCCAATGGAAGAAGTTGTAGAGGTGCTCACCTATGGAGCTAACAAATACAGCCCTGACAATTGGCAGCACGTTGATGACCCTGACACTCGCTATTTTAATGCTGCTATGCGTCACATTTGGGCATGGCGACAAGGAGAGCAATTTGATGCTGAAAGCCATAAGAGCCATTTAGCACACGCTGTGTGTTGCTTGCTGTTCCTGTTGGCTTTTGATGAAGACGAAGAAGATGACAGTGTTGCTTGAAGAACTGAAAGAGAAGCTAGAAAGGCTTGATGAGGTGTCCTTGCTGGAGCTGTTGAATGTTTCTAGCAAGGACTTAATCACCGCATTTGCGGAGATTATAGAAGATAATATGGACAAGTTTTTAAAGGAAGTTGAATGACCGAATTTCGTAATAGTTTTGCAGAGAATGTGTTTCGTTTCAAGTATGCCCAAGGGCCGGGAGACACATGGGCTAAGTTGTCAGAGCGTTTAGTTGAAGACGTATGTGGAAGCCGTGAAGGTACAATGTCCACTCTTATGTCAGAAACTGACCGTAAACATCTGACACAATATATCAAGGAAATGAAGTTTCTGCCCGGAGGCCGTTACCTGTACTACGCAGGTCGTCCGTTCAAGGCATATAACAACTGTTTCCTGCTTCGTGCTGAAGAAGACACACGAGAGGAGTGGAGCAACGTTACATGGCGAGCAATGAGCTGTTTAATGACAGGTGGAGGCATTGGTATTGACTACAGCCGCCTACGCCCTTCAGGGAAGGCTCTGAGCCGTACAGGAGGCACTGCCAGCGGCCCTATTCCATTGATGAACGCTATCAATGAGATTGGACGTAATGTAATGCAGGGAGGAAGCCGTAGGTCTGCTATCTATGCTAGTCTTAATTGGCAGCATGATGACATTCAGAAGTTTCTGACCATGAAGAACTGGAATGAAGACATCAAGGCCATGAAGCTAAAAGATTTTAATGCTTCTGCCCCCTTGGACATGACTAACATTTCAGTGAATTATGATGATGCCTCGTTAGTAGGTGGTCTTGAGAACAATGCTGTGTTTAAGCAGAATGTACGACAAGCTATGGAGACAGCAGAACCGGGCTTTAGCTTTAACTTTGGGGATAAGCAGAATGAAACGCTTAGAAACGCTTGCACTGAGGTTACGTCAGAAGACGATAGTGACGTTTGCAATTTGGGGTCAATTAATATGGGCAACATCAAGAATTTGGAGGAGTTCAAGCACGTTGTGGAACTTGCCTCTAAGTTCTTGGTCTGTGGTACACTCCGGGCTGATTTACCCTACCAAAAAGTATATACAGTTCGTGAGAAAAATAGACGACTTGGACTTGGACTTATGGGAATCCACGAATGGCTCCTTAAGAAACGATATTCATACGAAGTGACCCCTGAGCTTCGTAAATGGTTAGAGGTATACCGAGATGAAAGCAAACGAGCAGCAGACGAACATTGTGACCGATTCTTCATTAGTCGACCAGCAGCTTACAGAGCTATTGCGCCTACAGGCAGCATTGGCATTCTTGCAGGTACTACTACAGGAATCGAACCACTCTTTGCTGTGGCATATAAACGAAGGTTTCTCACAGAAGGAACAAAGTGGAAGTATCAGTATGTCATTGACGGAACAGCTCAAACGCTTATTGACCAGTATGGAGTTGACCCAAGCAAGATTGAAAGTGCTATTGACCTAAGTGAAAACTATGAAAAACGAATCAAATTCCAAGCTGACATCCAAGACTACGTTGATATGTCAATCTCCTCGACTATCAACCTCCCATCTTGGGGAACTAAGTTTAACAATGAGGGAGAAGTGGACAAGTTCACTAGTGTGCTTGCAAAGTATGCCCCTCGTTTGCGTGGTTTTACCTGCTATCCTGATGGAAGCCGTGGTGGTCAGCCTCTGACCTCTGTGCCTTACGAGGAAGCCCTGAAGCATAAGGATGTTGTATATGAAGAAGTTGATGTGTGCGAAATCACTGGCAAGGGCGGTTCCTGTGGTGTCTAATGGCTGCTGCTAAACCAGCAATACCAAGCACCTTCTCATTGGCTGGAAGTGAATGGACTGTTAAAATAGTTCCTGAAATGACCGACTTGGGGAGGTGCGATTCGTCTACCTATACTATTTATATCAAAGAAGGGCTGCATAAAACCTATGCAGAGCAAACCTTCTTCCATGAGCTTGTTCATGCGATTATGTTCACTATGGGTCGTAATGAACATGATGAGGTGTTTGTTGATTGTTTTGGTGTCTTCTTACATCAGTTTAACGGGAGCAAGAAGTGAAAGAAGAAAGAGTAAAGAAAACAAAACCTCAAATGGTTGCTTCTTTCTTTCTCAACGAACTGAAGGGAATGTTAAACAAGAGAGACATCAAAACAAACAAGGAAGTTGAAAGGGCTTTGGACTATCTTTCTTACGGCCCCTACAGCCTTTCATATATGTTTGAACTTCTCGATGAAGAACATATTGACAGACAAACCTTTAAAACTTTTGTAAACGCTTCTTTAGACCGCTATGTAGAAGCAGCGGAATTGATACACATATATGCTGTTCTTTGGACAGAGGAAAAGGAGAAAATAAATGCAAATTGACGTAGATTGGATTTCTGGCCTAGTGTTTGGCATTGAAAGCGGAGTTGCCTATGAGATGGACGATGATGGCAACATCCCTCCTGACGGAGCTGCCTCAGCCACCATCACTATTTCATTAGGTGTCTTTCGTATTGAAATATACCTAGACGGAGATGACGGAGGTATTCCGTTGAAAGAGAAACAGGCATAACATTTGCTATTCGCAAACAGCAAAAAGCCGCTAGAGGGGATTTCCCTTTAGCGGCTTTGTTGTTTCTTAGGAGGAAACTATTGTTTTCTATACGCAAACAGCGTAGGCTAGTTTTTGCTACGAATCTCCATGATTTTCTCTAAGGTACGACCACCGAAATAGGCAGACATCACCAGCATCCCCCATTGGCCTAGAAGCTCAACATAGCTTGCTTGGGCGTTATAGCCAAAGGCAGACATCATGGCAAAGAGGAAGTAGCCCACGAAGATGGCTACAAGAGCCATAGGTCGTATGTTCTTAGACAACCAGCTGTCAGAAGCCATGTCAGCGTCCCAACGCTCAGACACCCCTGCCTGTTCGGTCTTGTAGAGGTCGGTTTCGTTAGCCATCTTAGCCAGCTCACCACTTTGGGCAAGAACGGCTAGGTCTAGCTGTGCCTTAGCCTTAGCTTCTGGGTCTGGAATGAGCTTGTCGATGAGCTTGCCACCAACAGCCAAAAGTCCTGTAATATCAAACATTAATGTCCTTTCATTTCTAGTATGCCCCAACCAACTAGGGTGAATATAGCGGCAGCAACAAGGATACAAAGACCTATTGTTATTGCCTCATCTATCTCTTTCTTCCTATTAGCTGCTGCTCTAGCGTCTAATATCTCCTGTGTCCTGCGTCTTTGGACAATGCTGTTACGCTCTAGCACTATCTGCGTCCATAAGGCACTATGGCCTTGGTGGATGAAGTGCCATTTAAGCTCCTCCTCAGCCTTGTTAAGCTCATGGAGCTGCATCACTGTGCTCATGGCTTGACTAGTGTCGGAGGAGTACTTCTTCTTGGGGTCTTTAATGGCCTCCTTAGCCACAGCGTCCTTAGCATCAAAGAACTTCATAACGTCATGCGTTATGCCTTGAATGTCCTTCCCCATCTTTATAGCAGCTTGTATCCCTTTTATAGCCCCCTGTGCTACAGCAAAAGCGGTTATTGGGTCTATCATATATGCCTTATGTTTTCTTTACTATAATAGTCCACTGACATATTTTCCCGTCCTTTATAAACTCATTAGCCCCATATGTCGATTTAGGTTCTATTTTTCGACATATCAACACTAGCTGCTGCTGTGTATGAGGCCAAGGAGCTTCTGCTGAGACAGGAACTATCACCCGTATTTAGCCTTAGAGAGCTGGAAATGAGGCCCGTCCTTAAAGCCGGGAAATAGTCCTCCCCACTCTAGGTCAACACCAAGCTCCTTAGCTACACCAAGAATGTGCTGTGCAAGCTCCTCATACTTGTGAAACTCCCATGAAGCCTTCCCATCAATGAGCACACAGACATCCACAGCCTTCCCTGTTAAATGTCTGCTGTTCATGGTCTTGCTCTTTCCAGCCGCTACAAGCTCTTTCTGGCGTTCTAGGGTGCGTAGCCCGTCTGTAATGCTGAAGTCGTAAGGAGGGGCTTCTATGGCCTTGTGCATCACCTTCTGTAGGTCTTCATGCACACAGGCTAAGAAAGCCTCGCTTTTAGTACCAAAGTTCATTTCAATCCCCCAATTTCTCTATTCAAAGCATCAATGTCTCCCTGTGCTCGTGCTTGTTCTTCAGGAGTTGTTGCAGCCTGTAGACGAGCATTAGCCTTTTGAAGCTCACTGTTTAGAATGAAAGCCCTGTCCTTTTCAGAAGGAGTTGATGCAAACTTACTAACAGGAGCACCAAACACTCCTTCCGGAATCTCAGGCATACCGTCTGCTGGTGGAGCTGCTTCTGCTGGTGTAGTCTCAAAAGTACCTGCTGGAATTTCAGGGAAGGTTCCTTCAGGAATCTCAGGCACTGGAGGGCCAGGTTCTGGCCCTTTAGTAGCCATTCCTACTGCTGCTGCTTGTAAAGGAAACCCTTTCCATGCTGCCGGAACATCAACTGCCTTAACTGCTGTTAGAGCTTCTAATGTTTTTGTAGAAGCTGGAGACATAGCTGCATTCTTCAGGAAAGAAGCTCCTTCAGGTGTCAAAAGAATACGTAGTGTTTCTTCTTCACTAAGTCCTGTTTTAGCTAATGCCTTAATAGCATCTTTAGTCAGTTGAATACCCTGATACACAGAATAACCAGCTGCAACACCACCTGCCCTAGCAAGGTCTTTACCAACTGTTTCAATACCTGCTACTGATTCTGCTACAGGTTGACTTACACTCATTCTACGACTAAAAATAAGAGCATCTTTCATTCGTGAACTAAACTCATTGACATTTTGCCCTAAAGCAGCAGCCAGTGCGTTCTTATCAGAAGGACTCAATGTAGCCCAGTTCTTTGCCATTTCTCCTAAATCTACACCACGAGTTCCGTCTGGTAGTTGTTTAGTTGCTTTTTCAATAAAGGAAGTATACGTATTTCTATCTAAAAACTGTAATGCTTCTTTCTTTGTATCTCCGACATAGCTTCTAAAAACATTCTGTTGAGTTGGTGTTAGAGACGAATATACTTTACTCAATTCTTCTGGTGAAATTTCAGCAAGTGACTTATTCTGAAGGAATGAAGGCATACCCTGTGAAATAGCAGTTGTATATGCTTCTGAAGCATCTTTAATTTGCTTCCGAGCACTAATTAAATTACCAATAGACTTTTGGTCATTAACATCCTTAGTTAAGGCTGCTGATGCTCTTAGGTCATCTTTCATCCCACCAAAGATAGTAGCTGCAATGACTTTCTGGTCAGAGATAGCTAGGTCATTTACAAGACTCTCACCCTTTGCTGCTCGAACTCCAAACTCATGTAAAATAGATTGTGTCTGCTGTACTGTAAGTTTGTTATTAGATGTGAGAGTATCTTCAATAGTCTGTAAGAAATTTACAGCTTTCTTAGAGCTTTCAGTTAGACCATCAGCAAACCTTGCTTTTAATTCTCTTACTTGTTTCAATGTATTTGTAGTGTCTACAATTCCCCTGTCTCCTCCTAGTTCAAGTTCTCTTTGAGCAATTTTAGAGAAAGCTGCTTCACCTGCATCAGCTCGTGCCTTTTTAAGAGCAGCTAGTTTATCCTGTACCCCTGTAATAAGCCCTTTAGTAGCTTCTTCTGGAGACAATCTGCTTGGTCGTGGAGCCATACCAGCTGTTGCTGCTTTAGCTGCTCCTGCTTGTAATACAGAGAATGTCTCAGCAAACTCAGGGTTTCCAGCAAGTTTCTGTAAAATAGCAGCTATCCGAGGGTCAGAACTTCCCTGACCTTTTAGCATAAACTCTCTGAAAAAATTAGCTTCATCAGGTGGTAATGTGGCTTCAAATGCTTTTAGTTTACGGTCTTTTAAAAAGCTCTTAGCACCTTGAAAACCACTCTTTAACAACGAAGCAATACCATAAGCACCCAATGCCACATCAGGGCCATAGAAGGCTGGTGCAGCTTGTTTAGAGGTAGGCTCTGAAGGAACACCCGCTGCTGCCATAGCTTTAGGGTATAGCTGTGGAATGTCTGGATACTGGGAACCTGTAGAGAACAACC
>Ga0209246_10000463_pt1 | contig 17308 bp, 15 predicted proteins | sample LauGreSpBDMM15SN_2_FD_187560 | JGI IMG/M metagenome (GOLD analysis project Ga0209246, IMG submission 187560) | Freshwater lake microbial communities from Lake Michigan, USA - Sp13.BD.MM15.SN (SPAdes) (version 2) | ecosystem: Environmental > Aquatic > Freshwater > Lake | place: Lake Michigan...
CAGGCACAAGATTTGCATCATGCCTTGGGCAGGTGTAGAGGTTTTGACACTTGTTTTGAACATACCGGAGTTCATGCAATAAAGATGCCATCATCATGAGAATTGAGTCAAATTTACCTAATGCCCCGATTGGCAATGCGCCTAACAGCACGGTGGCTTTGTCGCGCCCTGGCTTTTCAAAGGCCTTGGAGCAGGCTCAACAACCTGCAACGTCCGGCGTTCGCAGCATCAAGCCAGGTGACACCCTCACGAGCATTGTGCGAGAGCAAGCCCAAATCAATGGGGTCAAATTAACGCCTTCTGAAGAGTTCAGATGGACACAGGCTTTGGCCGCCGACAGTGGCATTCAAAATGCGAATGCCATTTTTCCCGGACAAAAGATTCAAATGCAAAATATGCTGAATCAGTGGCAAGCTGGAAAAAATCAACCCCAAGGCTTTGCACAAAACTCAAGCATTGCCAAAAACACATCAGCCGTCAAAACCAACGAATCTATTCCGACCATTGTCGTCACGGCAGCTCGGCCAACCACCAGCTTACAAAAGCCCAATTACATCAATGCAGTGGCTCATCCTGTTTTGAGCAAAACATTGGACAGGGCTGTGGCCCGCGGCTTTATTCCCAAAGTTGAGCAGCAAGACGTTTACAACAAGGTCTTGCAAGTTGCCAACAAGCACAAATTTTCGCCCGATGATTTTGCGCGCTTAACCCTCATGGAAAGCGACGGCATGAATCCGCAGGCCAGCAACACCCGATGCCACGGCATTATTCAGTTTTGCGATGGCCCTGCACGAGGCGCAGCCGAAGTGGGGTTTGGCAACTCACCCAAGTCCATCTTGGGACTTAGCGTTTATCAACAACTCCATTTGGTCGACACTTATTTTGACAGGGTGGGTTTGAAGAAAGAAGGCTCCGTGCCTTTGGATGAACTTTATTTAGCCGTCTTACAACCTGCCGCTAGAAGTGAAAAGCGCCCTGAAGAACCCTTGGGCATTCCTGGCAAACAAGCTAAATATCTGTACGAAGGGCGCGACCCACAAGCCCCCATGACTCGAGTTTCAATCACGCAAGGCTTGCTGCAAAACGCTGCAGATCGTTTGGGCTTCAAGAATTTAAATCCTCAACCGGTGGGCCTTCAGTCGAGCGCTGCAACAGGCCTTAGCAACATTGTTTCCAACGATCCTGTCAGCAGCGCTATCAACAACGCGTTGAATCCAACTACAGATACCAATGCCAACTCGGCTGCTCGCATTCGTTTACAAGTTCAAAAAGCTGCAGACTACGACGCCTTGGAAGCCCCCAAGGTTTGGTTGCGCTAAGCGCAAAAATTCAGGGTATTTTTGCGAAGCGGCAAAACATTGCCGCTTATCTGCTCATTCTGAAGTTTCACCTAAATCGGCTCAAAAGCCTATGTTTTCATTCGGAACTTGAAATGAGAGCCCGTCAAATTTCCATCGCATATCGGCAAGAAAAGCATGGCACGGCTCTTGCAATCGAACTCTTTGCAAAGAACTTTAATTCTTTGGGCTGTCGGATATTCGGCATTAAGAGTTTTGCGAAAGGAAGCACATCATGAACATGATTGACAACGCACTGGGTGTACACGCTCAAGCTTTGGGGTTGCGCAGCAAGCGCATGGAAGTGCTTGCGCGCAACATTGCCAATGCTGACACCCCTCACTTCAAAGCCAAAGACGTCGATTTCGCATCGGTCTTGAAGCAAACACAACAAGCAACTTTAAACACCACCAGCAATCTGCACATGGGTTTGCCCATGGAGGAGAACCCCAGTGGTGAGAAATACCGAATTCCATTCAATGCTTCATTTGACGGCAACACGGTTGAGATGAACGTCGAGCAAGCCAAGTTTGGTCAGGTGGCAGCCGACTACCAAACCACCTTGAATATTCTTGAAAACCGCGTCAGCGGTATTCGCCGTGCATTGCGTGGAGATTAATCAGCATGTCACTAGATAACATTTTCAACATCGCGGGTTCTGCGCTCAATGCGCAAACCACCCGAATGAACACAACCGCTTCTAACTTGGCCAATGCGGGCACCGTGTCTGGCAACGAAGGCGAAGCATTTCGCGCCAAGCGCGCCATGTTCAAAACCATTTTACAGGAACAGCAAAAGCCACATGAGCAAGGCTATGCAGGCGGCGTACGCATTGAAAAAATCACCGACGACCCCTCTCCCATCCGAAAAATGTCTGACCCTGGCAACCCCATGGCCGACAAAGATGGTTATGTGTACTTGGCCAACGTGAATGAGATGACAGAGATGGTGGAGATGATGGCTGCGGCCCGCTCTTACCAAAACAACGTGGAAGTGGTGAACACCACACGTCAGATGTTGATGCGTACCATCGACATCATCAAGACTTAAACATTACACAGACAAGAAAGCTTGAACCATGTTTTTGGCAACCAATAACAGTCTTAACGCCGCGGCAGCCACAGCCAATGCCGGCAGCAAAATCAATGCACCTGCAGGGCTTAAAACAACGGCTGATGCAGCCAATGAAGCTCTGATGGCCAAGTCTGGCACTACAGCCAGCATGGGGCAAAAAGATTTTTTGACCTTGTTCACAACACAACTCAAATGTCAGGATCCTTTAGATCCTGTCAAAAATGAAGCATTCGTAGCGCAATTAGCACAGTTCTCACAACTTGAAGCTACCACTGGCATGTCAGAAACGCTCAAGACCTACGTTGAAAGCATGTCTGGAGAGCGCATGATGAGCAGCACCAGCATGATGGGCAAAACTGTCTCGGTTCCAGATGCGCCAGCAGTGGTTCAAGCAGGCAAGCCTGTACAAGGCTTTGTGTCCTTGCCCACTGGCGCAGAGGGTGTAAAGCTGCAAGTATTCAACGACAAAGGTCAGCAAGTGGCCACCCAAACTTTAGGCTCACAGAAAATTGGCGACATGCCCTTCTTCTGGGATGGCTCTAGTGATGCGGGCACTCAAGTGCCTGATGGCAATTACACCTTTAAGGCCACAGTTGTTAGCCAAGGCAAAACCACCAATCCCTCGGTCAATGTTTTGTCAGTGGTTACAGGCGTCAACCAGCAACCAGACAAAACCATTTTGTTGGAAGTTGCAGGCGGCAAGTCTGTCAAGTTATCCGACGTGCAACGAATTGGCAGCTAAGCCATTTAAAGCAAACATTTTTTCATTCGCAAGACCCCACCCATCCTTAGGAGTTCTTCACCATGTCTTTTTATACCTCGCTAACCGGACTGAATGCTGCCACCGCCATGTTGGGCGTGACCAGTAACAACATCTCCAACGTGGGCACCACCGGTTTCAAGCGCTCACGCGCTGACTTCGGCGATATTTTTGCGACTTCACCACTGCAAAAAGCTTCTTCTACAGTGGGTCAGGGTGTGTCTCTGAAACAAGTGTCGCAAGAGTTTAGCCAGGGTAATATTTCTTTCTCGTCTAACGCGTTGGACTTGGCCATTACGGGTGACGGTTTCTTCCCATTGCGATCGGCCGATGGCCTGCAAGAACTCTTCACACGTAACGGCTCGTTCTTGCTGAACGAACAATTTAACGTGGTGAACTCATCAGGCCAGCGCTTGATGGCTGCGACAGTTGACTCGACCGGTTCTGCGAACGTCAATGAACGCGTGGTATTGACCATTCCACAAAAGACCTCTGGTGAAGCCAAGCAAACATCAGAAGTTGCTTTGGGCCTCAACTTCCCTGCTGATGCTGGAGTAATTCGAGAACCCTTTAACCGCGCCAATCCTGCAACCTACAACAAGAGCACTGCGTTTACAGTTTATGACAACGGTGGCAATGGTTATTTGGCAACCATCTACTACGTTAAAACAGACAACGCCAGCCAAAACACCCCATTCAACAAATGGCAAACCCATGTGTTTGTAGGCGAAGATGCCGTTGCAGCCTCATTGGTGCAGGCCACTAATGACAATGGCGAGAAGATTTACGTCAACCAGTACGGTCAAATTAAGCCTTACAGCGAAGTCAAAGATGAATTGACGACAGCCAAAACACAGCTGTTTTCTTTGGACGAATTGACAGACAAAAGAACATCTGTTGCAGCTTCAAGTAAAGGCGCTGCAGTTAGCCTGACCGAGTTAACGACAGGTATCAATTTTTCTACAGACATCCGATTTACGGAAGCCAATTTAAGAGATATCATTACGCTTGACATTGATGAAAGTGGTAAAACAGAATCGATTGATTTGAGTTTTCTAAAAGGTCTGAACAAGAAAATTACTGGCAATGACCTCGCCATTGAAATGACAAATCAGCTAAACCGAAAGTTTGGCGACCAAGCCGACTTTGAGATTGCTGAAAACCAAGATTTCAAAATTACAGTAGCCACAACGCCCGATCCCATCGTTGAAACAATTTCAATTCCGAAAGGCACCTACTCAATTGAGGAATTAGAAGCTGAAATTCAATCGCAGCTGGACAGTCCAACCACTTCAGCTTTTTACGATTACGCCACTCAGAGCTTTAAATTCGCAGACGAGTCGAAAAAACCAATTAGCTTAAGCACAGCAGCGCCCACAGCTGGAAACCTCAACCCCACAGCAAGCTTCTTTGGCATCTCAACAACACCGACATTATTGAAAGACGATGGTGGTTACGACTACAAATGCATTCCTAACGGTTCATCTTTCCGAGCATTGAGTGAGCAACGCTATGGCATGAAAGTCTCCTACGACTCCGTCAATAGAATCTTCACAGTTTCTTCAGGCAAGACGGGTGACAAATCAAGCATTAACATTTCTGCACTCACTGAAACTGGCAAGACCTTGCTGGGCCTGAAAGAAGAGCAGATCAAAACCAGCACTTTGGCAGTGCGTGGTATTGAATCCTCTCCCGCAGTTGCATTCGGCACAACACCTACTATTAATTTGGCCAATAACTTTGCAGTTGACAGTTCCAACAACAAGTTTGTGGTCACTGTAGACGGCATTAAGGGCACCGTGGTTTTGCCACCTTCGTCGACATATTCATTGTCAACTTTCATGGCCAACCTTGAAAAAGGCATTAATTCATTGGGCGGCAACAATCCCAATGGAACACCTACATCTGTCAATGGCGTTAAGGTCTCCTATGATGCATTGAAGAACCACTTTGTGTTTACAACAGGCACAACGGGTTCAGAATCATTCATCAAAATTTCTGGCAGTTCCAACTGGGGCTTAGAAACTGTTGAAGCGGGTCGCGGTACAACCTCTACCTGGATTAATCCAACGCAACACAAAGATGTTGTGAGTGGTGCATTGCAGCCCAAATACATTGATGGCGCTGGCAACGAAACCACCAATGGTGACGGCTTTACAACTTTGCCGGCATGGTCACCCATTTACCTTGACAAAGGTGAGTTGACCTTTGACACCGGCGGTAACTTGGTGTCGCCAGTCGAAGGTACTCAGTTGGAAACTGTTTACTTGGCAGGTGGTAAAGGCGCTTTGACCATCAACATTGATTACTCCGCATCAACACAGTTCTCCTCTGCTTTTGCTGTTTTGTCTCAATCTCAAGACGGCGCACCAGAGGGTGACTTGGTGGGCGTGACCATTGCCAACGATGGCTTGGTCAGCGCTTCATTCTCCAACGGCTCACAAAAATCATTGGCCAAAATTCTGCTGGTTAACTTCTCAAGCCCCGTAGGCTTGCGCCAAATTGGTGACTCCAGCTTCTTGGCTTCTGCTGCTTCAGGCAATCCTATTTTGGGTACTGCGGGTAGTGCTGGTTTTGGAACCTTGCGAGCAGGTGCCACAGAACGAGCCAACGTGGACTTGACACAAGAATTGGTGGACTTGATTACCGCTCAACGTAACTTCCAGGCCAACGCCAAAGCCATTGAGACATCAAGCACCATGACGTCGGCCATCATTAACTTGCGCTCTTAATACTTAGCGCATTGATTTAAAACCAGGACCTCAGCATGGATCGTTTAGCCTTTAACGCCGCAGCCGCCATCAATGAAGGGCGTACAGCCCGTCAGATGACGACCAACGAATTGGCCAACGTGGCAACGCCTGGTTTTAAACGAAGCTTTGAAGCCGCCATGCTCACTTTAAAAGTGCAAGGTGCTGGTTTTGAATCTCGTTTGCAACCGCAAGCATTTTCAACCGACAACATCAACATGCGACCAGGTGTGATTGTCAAAACCGGCCGCGATCTTGACATAGCCATGGACGATCAGGCTGTGATGGGCGTAACCGCACCAAATGGCGAATTGGCATTTACGCGCCGCGGCGACTTAAAGTTAAATGGCCAAGGTGTTTTAGAAATGGGAACAGGTGCATTGGTTCGCGGCCAAGGCGGTGGCCCCATCACGATTCCACCAGGCTTCTTTGTCAAAATTAGCAAAGATGGCTCGGTGTTCGCAACCAATCCAGCCCAAGTAGGTGTCGCAGCCCCTGTGTTTATTGACAGAATTTTATTGCGCGATGCCAGTCAAGTTAATTTGGAACGTCGTGAAGACAGTCTTTACCGCGTGGTGGGCAAGCCCAACGAGGACATTCCTGTCACAGGCAAACTGGTCAGCCTCACGCCTGAAACTTTAGAAGGTTCCAACGTGAACGCCATGGAAGTCATGGTGAAACTTATGGACCAAAGCCGTTCATTTGAAATGCAAGTAAACGTGATCAAACAAAGCAAAGACGTTGATGAGTCGGGCGGCAGCATGATGCGCGCCTCTTAACGTTTTTTAACCAACTGACTATTTAAAAGGAGCTCGCCATGGACGCTAGCATGTGGGTTGCCAAAACTGGCTTGGATGCGCAACAAACGCGCATGAACGTGATTTCCAATAACTTGGCCAACGTCAATACAACAGGTTTCAAACGCGACCGCGCTGTGTTTGAAGACTTGCTGTATCAAAACATTCGCCAAGCTGGCGGCCAAACTGGCGCCAACACACAAGCCCCAACAGGCTTGATGCTGGGTACCGGTGTTCGTGTGGTTGCAACAGAAAAGCAGCACGCCCAAGGTAACATGGTGAATACGCAAAACCCCTTGGACATGGCCATTGCTGGTGAAGGTTTTTTCCAAATTTCACAGCCAGACGGCACCATTGCCTACACCCGCGATGGCAATTTCAAATTGTCCAACACTGGCCAAATTGTCACTGCGTCAGGTGCTCTGCTGCAGCCTGCCATCACCATTCCCAACACAGCATCTAGTGTCACTTTTGGTCGCGATGGTACGGTTTCTGTCGAATTGGCTGCTGGCGGTTCGCAAGTCATTGGGCAAATTCAGTTGGCTCGATTTGTCAACCCAAGCGGCTTGGAATCTAAAGGTCAGAATTTGATGAAAGAGACACCTGCTTCGGGTGCACCTCAAGTGTTGCAACCTGGCGTGACAGGTGCAGGCACATTGATGCAAGGCACCTTAGAGGCCTCCAACGTCAACGTGGTGGAAGAAATGGTCAACATGATCGAAACTCAACGCGCTTACGAAATCAACTCCAAAGCCATCTCTGCGGTAGACGGCATGTTGAAGTTCATTAACAACAACCTCTAATAAGTTCTGAAGCAAGCACACCATGAAAAACGTTTCAACTTCTGCTAAGCCATATTGTGTCTCTTGGGGCCGTACTGCAACTTTGTTAGGTACCGTTTTGGTAGCTGCAAACATGACAGCTTGCACAAGTGTGATGCCACCCCAAGCCATGACGCACTCGCCTCAATTTGAGCCTGTCTATCCTGTTCAAAACGTACGAGAAACCATGGCCACAGGCGCTATTTACGTCGGGCGCCAGAGCGACAGTTGGTTTGGCAAAGGCAGAAACTTTCAGGTGGGTGATGTCATTACCGTTTTGTTAAATGAGTCCACTCAAGCAGCACGCACGCAAAATGGCACTATTACGCGCGACTCTTCTAATACCCTCATTCCCGAAGGCCTCAAATCTTATGGCGCAGGCCTAGGTGGCTTCATGAAGGGCATTAACATGGCAGGCGGCTCTGTGTCTAACAAAGGCACTGGCGCGGCAGATCAGCAGGCCAGCTTGAATGGTTCTGTGGCTGTGTCAGTTGTAGAGGTGATGGCCAACGGTAATTTGGTTTTGCGCGGTGAAAAACAATTGGCGCTGACTGAAGGTTCTGAAATCATTCAGGTGGCCGGAATTATTCGTCCCGATGATGTAGCGCCTAACAACACGGTGCAGTCTCGCCGCTTGGCCAATGCCCAAATTGCGTACAAAGGTACAGGCGACTTGGCCAATGCCACCAAAGCAGGTTGGGGCACCAGTGCACTTCTCAAAATTTGGCCTTTCTAATGTTGGACTCAGTCCTAGCCCATTGAACTCAGTTTAAAGATCGCCATGAAAAAAATATTCAAAGCCTGGACAGCCTCTTGGACTGTTCTTTTGTTAGTGCTCTCTTTAACTGGCACATCGGCTTTTGCCGACCGCATTAAAGACCTCACAACAGTAGCAGCCATGCGGTCTAACCAGCTGATTGGCTACGGCTTGGTGGTTGGCTTGCAAGGCACGGGTGATGGTTCCGATGTTTCTTTTACGGCCCAAAGCATGAAGACTTTGCTAAACCGTTTGGGCGTTAGTATGGAAGGCCCATTGTCTGACTTTGAAACAGCCACCAGTTCTGGCAAGTTGGACATTAAAAATGTGGCTGCCGTGATGGTCACGGCAGAGCTTCCTGGGTTTGCAAAACCTGGTCAAAAAATTGACATCACAGTTTCAGCCATTGGCAAAGCCAGCAACTTGCGCGGTGGTACTTTGCTTCTGAGCAGCTTGCGCGGCGTCGATGGTGAAATTTATGCTTTGGCACAAGGTGCGCTCACCGCCACCGGCATTGATGCGGCTGCGGCTGGCTCCAAAGTGGTTGTTGGCGTTCCTACAGCTGCGCGTATTCCTTCAGGTGCTACTGTAGAGCGCGTGGTTGACAATCCATTTGACAAAGCAGACCGCATTGTTTTGAATGTTCGCGAAAGTGATTTCACCACCACCAATGCCATAGTGAGCGCCATCAATGGTCGCTTTGGCGCAGATGTGGCGCGCGCGCTAGACGGCGTTTCTATTACTTTGCAAGCGCCACAAGACCTGACACAGCGCGTGGCCTTCATGAGCATGATTGAAAACATGGATGTCATGCCAGGCGAACCACCAGCGCGCGTGGTTATCAATGCTAAAACCGGCACGGTGGTCATTAGCCGCAATGTGCGAGTGACCGCAGCGGCCGTTACGCATGGCACTATTTCTGTGGCCATTTCTGCCACCAATGAAATTTCGCAACCCGGCGCATTCAGCCAAGGTCAAACTGCGGCCGTTCAAAACGCTGATGTCACTGTGAGTGAGCCCAACAAACCCATGTTTTTGTTCCAACCTGGCGTTGATTTGCGTCAAATTGTGGACGCTGTGAACCAAGTGGGCGCCTCGCCCTCCTCCCTCATTGCCATCCTTGAAGCCCTCAAGAGCTCTGGCAGCTTGAGAGCCGAATTGGTCATTATTTAAGCAGGCACGAGTTTTGCTTATCTTGCTTGCCGGTGTTGACGTTTTGACACTTTAAGAGGCTCATTGTGAGGCTCGGGCACCCAAATTTGGAACCGCTTAAAGAGTCTCATCATGGATGCGCTAAAACCTCCTTCCACCAATTCCTACCTGGACTTTGACGGCCTAGGTCAGCTGAAGGGTCAAGCGCGCCAGAACGCCAAGGGCGCCATTCGAGAGACTGCTCAGCAATTTGAGGCACTTTTCCTGCAAATGATGATGAAATCCATGCGGGAATCGATCGTCAAGAGCGAAATGTCTGAGTCGAGCACCATGGAAACCTTTGAAGGCATGTTCGACAAAGAAGTGTCGGTTCAGTTGGCCAAGAAAAACACGATGGGCTTGGCCGACATGCTGGTCAAAAACCTAGAACAACAACAAGCCAACGTTGCCACAACGGCAGACATGCTTAAACAGCGGCAAGACACTGCCGCTTTCAATGCCGCAGCCAAGGGCATCGCATTGAATCCCAAAGCGGCCGGCATCTCGTTAGACAAGCTCAACCCCAAAGCTGCAGGCATTGCACTTCCCCAGGCTCCCAAGTTTGAATTGAACATGCCAGCCAAACCTCTTAACGGGAGCGGCTCATGACCGACTTAGTCAGCGTTGCTTCCAATGCCGTGGCGTCTTATCAGCGCGCCCTAGGCACTGTCAGTAACAACATTGCCAACGTGGCAACAGAGGGTTACTCGCGTCAAGAAGTGGTGCTGCAAGCCAACCCAACAGCCAGGATTGGCAATGTGTATTTGGGCACAGGTGTCACCATTGACCGCGTCAAGCGTCAGTACGACACCTTTGCCGAACTGAACTTGCGCAACAGCAACAGCGAACTGGCCAGTCAAGAACCCATGGTCAATTATGCCAATCGCGTGATTGACATCATGGGCAGTGGGTCCATGGGCCTGAACAGTTCATTGGATCAATTCTTCAACACGGCACGTGAACTTTCTGCAGATCCTGCCTCAACCGTTCGAAGAAGCAGTTTTATTCGTGATGCCGAAGGCGTTGCCTCGCGTTTTTCGCAGCTCTCATCGCAGCTCGACTTGGTTCAGCAAGAAACCAACGATGCCATGAACAGCTATGTGAATGATGTCAACACCCTGACCAAGCAACTGGCTGAAGTCAATCAGCAAATGACAAAGCACCAGACAGCAGAGTCGCAACCGCCAGATTTGCTGGATCAACGCGACCTGCTTCTGAAGTCATTGTCTAGCTACGCGCACATCAAAACTCAGTTCTATACCAACGGCTCGGTCAATGTCAGTTTGGGCGCGTCATTTACACGCGAAGTTATTCTAGAAGGCAACAAAGCATATCAACTTCAAGTGACTTTAGACGACAAGGTGCCCGAAAAAATCAACCTAATTCTTGACCCATACGGCGAGAAACCTCAGCCATTGACAGGCATTAGCAGCGGCAAGATTTCTGGGATGTTGTCGTTTAGGGAGCAAATTCTGGGCAGCAGTCGCAACGCCATCAACGAACTCGCCACCAAGTTGGCCACAGAAATCAACAAGCTGCACGAATCTGGCATTGATGCTTACGGCAATGCAGGGGTTGCACTTTTTAAAATCAGTGACTCGTCTAGCAATGCTGCCGCCAATTTGCAAGTGACCTTTGACGACCCGTTACGAGTTGCTGCAGCCAATCAATTTCGTGCCATTGAAGCATCAGAAAACACCAGCGCTGTCGATGCTTCACTGGTCTACGTCGAACCTACCCATACAGGCCCAGCACCACTTCAATCTGTCTTGGCAAACAGTGCCGACCCAGGCTCGGCACTGCCCGTCAAAATTGGGTCTACAAGCACGATTGCTGCGGTTGCAACCATCCCAAATGGTTTGCATGATGTGTCTCTGTATTTGTCAGCCACAGACAGCAATCAGCAACTTCAAATTTTCACCAGAGATGGTCGTCAAATTGCTGGTAAAGCAATTACGAATGAAGAATGGAGGAGCGCCTACAACGTCAAGGGCAACGGCTTTGTAGCTGAAGCCAAACTGAATACTGAATACATTAATAAGAGTGGCGGCGACACATACAAAGACTTTGAAGTCTTTTATGGCGCAAAGGCTGAGGTCAAATTAGCACCGCAGTGGGACATGGGGAATACAGATCCCACAATTCATACGTCTTTGCTAAGCACTTCTGTTCCTGCCACATTGACTGGACAGCGTATTCCAGCTGATCAAGCGTTTCTGCCAGGCGGAAGGCTCAAACTAAACGGCGTGACTTTGGGAGAGATTACTTTAGGTAACGCTCCCACTTTGCAGGCCACTGATTTTGCCAGAGTCATCAATGAATTAACCGAGAGTACAGATGACAGGCCAAGCACAGGCGTGACTGCAGTTGCTCAGAATTCAATTTCTGTTCCGGCATCTCAACTCAACTTGAATTACTCACTGGCATTGATTGGTATTTATGGGCAATCAGTTTCTATTGCAGATGGCAGTGCTGATGACAGGCCGAGCGATATCAATGCGTTAATTGCCAGAATCAACGCAAAAACCGATGAGACAAATGTGATTGCCAAGCTAAGTGCTATTGGCGAATTGGTTTTGACCAATGCAGCCGGTTACGAAGGCGAGAACATTTCACTTGATGGAACCATCAGTACCAATATCTTAGGTGTCAAAGCACAAACCTACACAGGCTGGCTAACGCTTAGCCGACCTCTGTCTGAGAACGGTCAAGACTCTTCCATTGTTTTAGAGTTCGAGGGCGAAGGCACACCTGCAGATTTAAGCCAATTTGGCATCAGTACTGCAGCCTATATCCGCAACAAACCAGCGCCAGCCATTTTGACTGGCGAGCGCATTACAGCAGGTCTGCAGTCTATTGCGGGTGGAAAGCTTCAACTCAATGGCATCAGGCTGACAAACCCAATTACGCCAGTCGACTCCACCACGCTACAAGCGACTGATTTTGCAAATGCAATCAATGCCATCAAAACCTCAACGGGTGTGACAGCTGTTGCAGAAAACTACATCACGGTACCGGCCTCTCAAATTAATCTTAGCAACAGACTGGCATTTTTAGCACCAGAAGGCACAAGCATTGACATTTTGGGCGGCACCGTTTCAGAAAAAGCAAACGACATCGACGAATTGATTTGGATGATCAATGCAAAGACATCCGATACACATGTAGTTGCAGAAAAAACACCCAATGGCGACTTGTTGCTGATCAACAGTTCCGATGACAAAGGCAAAGACATTAAGTTGGATGCAACAGCCACGCCCAATGCATTAGGACTTAAATCTGCAACTTATACCGGCTGGCTTACTTTAAGTCGGCCCCAGTCCACCACAGGCGAAGACGACGACATTGTCTTAACTCACACCACAACAGGTACGCCTGCCGATTTAACGAAATTGGGCATTAGCCTTAGTTCTTATGCGCGAGTTCGATCTGGGCAAAGTTTTGGTGAAGACTTGTTGGTATTTGTAACCGGCAACAGTGGAAGTACAGCCAGTGTGTCGGCAACCTATGAAGGCACACCTACTAGCGCCAAGACTTTGCTACGGGAACAACAATTGGAAGTTAAATTCCAATCGCCCACCGACTACACCATCGTAGATACAGCCACCAATACGCAATTAGCTTCCCGAACTTTTGATCCGCTAAATTTAACGCCTGGCATTAACTATCTCGGTTTGCAGATTTCATTCAGTAGCCCACCCAAGGCCGGTGATGTCTATCGAGTTGACGGCAACAAGGACGGCACAGGCAACAACGAAAACATATTGCTAATTGCGGCGTTAGAAACTGCACCTGTTGCTAGCAGTGGCAAAACCATTGGGGCAGCATACATTGACCACGTCAATGACATTGGCAACATTGCGCGGCAAGCCGCCATTGCCAAAGAAGCACTCACAGTGGTGCACGATCAGGCTGTCGCTGCAAGAGACCAAATGTCGGGTGTGAGCTTGGACGATGAAGCCGCAGAACTTATCAGGTATCAACAAGCCTACCAAGCTGCCGCAAAGATATTGCAAATTTCAAGTCAGCTGTTTGACAGCGTCTTGCAAGTTCGTTGAACGTCAGGATTAGGGTAACCTCATGAAAATTTCTACCAAACTACTCTTTGACAGAGCTTCCAATCAAATGAGCTTGGTGCAAAACAAGCTGGCCGATAGCCAAGCGCAATTGGCACAAGGCAAGCAAATTTTGAAGCCAAGTGACTCGCCTGACCAAGCGGCCATTGTGCAGCGACTCAAATCTTTGTTGAGCAAGCAAGACAGCTTTCAAAATTCTTTGTCGACCATGCGCTCGCGACTCGAATTAGAAGACTCTACGTTGAGGAGTGCTACGGGTTTGTTAGTCAGGGCTAAAGAAATTGCTGTTCAAGCGGCCAACGACACATTGTCAACCGTCAACCGACAAGCGTTGGGCTCTGAATTAAGCGCAGTTCGCGATCAACTCTTGAGCTTGGCAAATACAACTGACACCAACGGAACTTTTTTGTTTTCAGGCAGTCGATCCAAATACCCACCATTTGCGGCTAAAAATGCTGGCGAACCACCGACTTACAGGGGTGACCAAACAAAGATGTCTGTCATGGTGGGCGAGCAACGCAGCATTCCCATTAACCGAACAGGCACTGAAACTTTTGTGTCCATTAACCGCACTGGCTCTAATCAGGCCGTGGGTTTCTTTGAAGTGATGGACGACCTGGTCAATGGCATCTACAGCTCAGACGGCGCAGCGATGCAGCAAGGCATTAAAGAAATGACCGACTTGATGAATGGTTTAACCCTTGCGCATGCAGACATTGGCACCGACATGAACGTTGTTGACCAGCAAAGCAGCGTTGTAGAAGACACCATTTTGAATTTAAAGACGACCGTGTCTAGCGTTGAAGATCTTGATTACGCGGCTGCCATTACAAAAATGAACCAACAAATGTTGAGCCTTGAAGCTGCCCAAAGCAGTTTTAGCAAAATGGCCCAACTGACGCTGTTCAATTATTTGAAATAAAGGCTCAAGTTCTTATATGTTCTGCCGATTCTTTTACATCAAATTTTATTTGACACTTTTTGGGTTTGAATAATGGCCACCACCAATGCTGTTTCTAGCAATGCCATTAGCGCTTTAGGCGCTGGTTCAGGCATGGACGTGAAAGCTCTGGCTACCAGCTTGGTAGAAGCGGAGCGTGCGCCTCGAAAAGATGTCATTGACAAAAAGATTTCTAAGGCTGAAGGCGGAATTTCTGGTTACTCCGCCATCAAGTTTGTATTGGATGGCATCAAAACATCCCTGATGGACTTGAAAGACCAAAGCGATTTTCAGTCTTTAACTTCGCGCAACAGCCAATCGAGTGCCTTCAACATTACCGCCGGCGCCACTGCCAGTGCTGGAACGCACAGCATTACTGTAAATAGCTTGGCCAAAGCGCAGCGCAATTTATCCTCTGGCTTTGCAAACACAACCACCGCTGTTTCTTCATCCGACCTCACGCTGTCTCTGTCTGTCAATGGTGCCGCCTCACAACCCATTGTGGTACCAGCCGCCAAAACAACACCAGGTGGCATTGTGTCAGCCATTAACAGTGCCAATTTAGGCATCAAGGCGCAGCTGATCAATACAGGTGAAGCTGGCCAGCCTTACCGCATTTTGGTAACAGGCGCCACAGGCCGCGACAGTGGTTTTACTCTTAATTCAAGTGACAACACGGCTGTTGACTTTAATGTTGGCCCAACCGATCCGGCGGCTGTTAGCTACGATGCCATGAAGGTTTCAGCCTCACAAACTGCAGCCAATGGCAATGTGATTGTGAATGGCGTTCCCATTCAGCCTTCTAACAATCAATTGACCGAGGTTATTCCAGGTGTCACGATCGATTTGTACACACCCACTTCGGGTGGCGCAGCTTCCGTTGAGCTTGTACGAGACACCACAGCGGTTAAGTCCAAAATGTCTGCACTGGTCAAAGCATACAACGATGCCAACACGATGCTCAACACGGTGTCTGATTCAAAGTCGACCGTTGAAACCTATGGGGCTACTTTGGCTGGCAATTCGGTGGTCAACAATATTCGCACCCAAATGCGAGAAATTTTGTTTCCCCAAGTGTCATCAGGTTCTAGCCAATTGACAGGTTTTAGAGACATGGGCCTGTCATTGGACAAAGACGGGGTAATGACACTAGACAACGCTAGACTAGACCAGGTTTTGAGTACTCAATTTGACGAAGCCGTCACGATGCTGACAGGCAACTCAGAAAATTTGAGTGCCTACAGCACGGCCCCCTCTGGCGCCGTTGGCTCGGCCTTTAAGTCAATTACGGCCATGTTGGCCAATACCGGCACCATAGCCACGCAAAGCAGCAACTTAACCAAACGCATTGCTGAATACAAAGATGAACTCACTAAATTGGAAGACCGCATGACCAAACTCATGGAACGATACAACATGCAATTTGGCGCCATGGAAAGCATCGTGGGCCAGAGCAAGAGCCTTAGAACCAGCCTGACAAGCACCTTTGAAGGCATGATGGCCTCCTACACCAAGGGTTAACCCTTGAAACAAAGCCATTTCATCAACTTTTTTAAAAAAGCACTTAAGTTTTGAAAACTACTGCCGATTCCCTGTTCACTGAACTTCTCGCTGTGCATAGTGCCCAGAGAGAAACGGGCATTTGCATGAGATTCATGCTTTTTTGAAAAAGGACGGACGACAATGGCTTCCGAAATATCAAATGTCACTGCTGGTGGCGCAGTTGCAGCGATGAGTCGCATGCCTGCTTCTGCGCCTTCGGTTTCTTCAGCTTCATCGCAAGCTGCACCTGCGCTCAAAAAGCCAGATGTATCTTTGCCTGATAAGCCAGCCATTTCCTTACCGAAACGGCCGGAGCTTAAGTTCAATGCGGCTGAAAACAGGAAAAACTTGCAAGAAGCAGTTTCCATGTTGAACCAACAAGTTGCTTCTCACAAGAATGGCTTGGGTTTCAGCATCAATGACAGCATTGATGTACCCGTGGTAACTGTGAAAAACACTGTGACAGGGGAAGTGGTTCGCCAAATCCCCAACGAGGTTGTGATTCGTGTGGCCCAGAACATTGACATTGTTCAAAAAGGCCTGCTGCACAACTCCAAAGTTTGAAAACAAATATTTTCAAATTTCACCTCAAGTTAAACCTCTATAAACCGAATCATTTTTTAACAAGACGTCAAAGTTGATTCTTGTCAACCTCTTAGATTTCTTTAAGGAGAAACGAACATGTCAGTAATTAATACAAATGTGAATTCCTTGGTTGCTCAAACTGCAGTTAATGTGAATGCTCGCTCTTTGTCGAAAGCCATGGAGCAACTTTCAACAGGCAAGCGTATCAACGGCTCGAAAGATGACGCCGCTGGTTTGTCAATCAGCCAAATTATGACTGCGCAAATTCGCGGTTTGAATCAAGCGGTTCGCAACGCAAATGATGGTATTTCCATGTTGCAAACAGCAGATGGCGCCATGATTGAGCAATCAAATATGTTGCAACGTATGCGTGAACTCGCAGTTCAGGCTTCTACAGATACTGTGACACCAGATCAAAAGGACTATTTGAACGCAGAGTTTCAGCAACTTAAGAAGGAAATCGATCGTGTTGGAACATCGACGCAGTGGAATGGACGAGACTTGCTTAATGGTTCTGGTGGATCTGGCGGTATAGCAGCGGATGGTACAACTACCGTAGCAGCAAGCTTAGGCACGTACACCTTCCAAGTAGGTGCGAATGGTGCCACCATAGCTGCTCCATCTAACACCAATGTATTTTCTGTCACGATCGGTAAAGCCACTACAGATGCCGTCAAT
>Ga0209246_10000467_pt1 | contig 17250 bp, 17 predicted proteins | sample LauGreSpBDMM15SN_2_FD_187560 | JGI IMG/M metagenome (GOLD analysis project Ga0209246, IMG submission 187560) | Freshwater lake microbial communities from Lake Michigan, USA - Sp13.BD.MM15.SN (SPAdes) (version 2) | ecosystem: Environmental > Aquatic > Freshwater > Lake | place: Lake Michigan...
CCCCTTGATCTCATCGCGAAGTTCGGCGCCGACGGCCTCCGCTTCGGCCTCCTGTCCATCGCCCCCAAGGGCCAAGACATCCTCTTCGACGAAGATCGCGTCGGCCAAGGGCGCAACTTCTGCAACAAGCTCTGGAACGCCGCCCGCTTCCGTCAGATGTCAGGCCCGATGGCCGACAACTCGACGCTCGCCGCCGTGGTCAGCCGCATCAAGGCCTCGCAGCTCGACGATGACGACTTCGCCATCCTGCAAGGCCTCGCCGAACTGACCGACAGCACGACCAAGAACCTCGACGAGCACGAGTTCACCGCCTACGCGCAGGGACTGTACTCCTTCTTCTGGGGCGACTTCTGCGACTGGTACGTCGAAGCCTCGAAGGCTCGCCTCAAGGACCCAACCCTCGTCGACAACTGCCTGGCGGTCCAGGACCTCGTCCTCCGCCAGTTCCTCCTGCTCCTCCATCCGGTCGCTCCGTTCATCTCCGAAGAGCTCTGGCACCTGCTGGGCTACGGCACGGAAAAGGACTTCATCCAGAACCACCACACCGGTTCCGGCGGCGACCTGCTTCGCGTCCTCCGCGAGAACGGCATCAAACTCAGCGCCGCCAAGGTGGCCGACGTCGCCCTGCTCCGCGAGTTCGTCGCTTCGGTCCGCGGCCTCAAGTCGCAGGCCAACCAGGCCACTCGACGCGACTCGGTCATCACGATCGTCGCCAAGGACGCCACGGCGAAGACGCTTATCTCGTCGAACCGCGACAAGCTCAGCAGCATGGCCGGCCTGGCCGAGATCACGTTCGCCGACGATGCCGGCGAGCGCACCGGTTCACTCAACTCCCTCGGTACGGTCTTACTCGAACTCTCCGGCACGGTGGATGTGGCCGCCGAAAAAATCCGCCTCGCCAAGGAACTCACCAAGCTTGAACAGGCGGTCACCGCCGGCGAAGCCAAATTGACCAACGAAGCCTTCGTCTCAAAGGCGCCGCCCAAGATCCTCGAAGGTGCCCGCAAGCAGCTCGACGACGCGAAGGCCAAGCGCGACGAAATCGCGCGCATGCTCGCCACACTCGGCTAAGATGATCGCGACGAGGCTACACCCCGACAAACAAACCGCCGCGCAGGCGATTGCCCGGGAGATAGCCGACCTAATTCAGATACGCTCGAAATCGGGCAAGTCGACCGTGCTGGGCCTGGCGACCGGATCCACACCCCTTCCGCTCTACGCAGAACTCATCCGTCTTCATCGTGAAGCCGGAATGAGTTTCAGATCGGTCATCACTTTTAATCTGGATGAATATGAAGGCCTCGGCCCGACGCACCCGCAATCGTACCGATTCTTCATGGAAGAAAATCTCTTCCGCCACTTGGATATTCCTGCGGCTAACATCCACATCCCGGACGGCCTTACGAAAGACCCCGCAAAGAACTGCTCCGACTACGAAGCGGCCATCCGTGACGCCGGCGGCATCGACCTCCAGATCCTCGGCATCGGCCGCACGGGCCACATCGGCTTCAACGAGCCTCCCTCGGCCGCTGAGAGTCGCACCCGCTGGGTCCACCTCGACGAAGTCACCCGCCGCGACAACTCGGTCTTCTTCGGCGACCTTGCTCAAGTCCCGCACGGCGCGCTGACGATGGGTGTCGCCACGATTCTCGAATCCCGCCGGATCGAACTCATCGCCTTCGGCGAGGCCAAGGCCGAGATTGTCCGCCGCGCGATGAAAGAAGCCCCTTCCCCAAGCTGCCCGGCCACCTGGCTGCAACAACATCCCGGCTGCACGTTCCACCTCGACGCGGCCGCCGCCAAGGCGCTTTGACCAGCCAGATGGACGTCACCCCTCGACATCGCTCTTCAATCGACCCAGGGCTTGTCCCGGCGGCGCTCTGGACGCGGGACTACCTGAGCCGCTGCGATCGCACGGAGGGCTCCAGCGACCTGACAATCGCGCTGCGACGCGAGGACAGCACCGCTTCCCTGTTCCATACGCGGGTCCTGGCCCGAGGGGTCGACGATGCCGCGACCTATCTCCACGTCGAACGCACCGTAAAGTTCCTACTCTGGTCTCGCGGGGCTTCCGACATCCTCCTCTGCGGCTCCGCGGCCGCCCCGCTGGCCCTTCGCCTGCAGACCGACTACTCCCCAACAGGCTGCCGTGCCTTCGACGCCGACTTCTTCCGCAAAGTCTTCGAGCGGCCGCTGTCATTCCGCCAGGTCGACGAATCTGGGCTACCAGTCGCCGCCACCGCGCATCTGCCCCTTGGTCGCAACCTGGATGGCTGTCGCATCGGATTCGACCTCGGCGGCTCCGACCGTAAGTGCGCCGCCCTCATCGATGGCAAGGTCGTGTTCTCGGAAGAAGTGAAATGGGATCCCTACTTCCAATCCGACCCCGCCTATCATCTTGCAGGTATCCGCCATTCGGTGGACCTCGCCGCCCGCCATCTGCCTCGCGTGGACGCCATCGGCGGCTCTTCTGCCGGTGTCTACGTGAACAACAAGGTACGCGTCGCCTCGCTCTTCCGCGGAATCACCGACGCGCACGTCTTTGACTCACAGGTGAGGGACATCTTTCTGGATCTCGCCAAAACCTACGGCGTTCCATTCGAAGTCCTCAACGACGGCGACGTCACGGCCCTCGCCGGATCGATGTCCCTCGGACGCAACGCCGTCCTCGGCGTGGCGATGGGGACGAGCGTAGCCGCCGGCTATGTAGACTCGGCCGGCAACCTGACCAACTGGCTGAGCGAACTCGCCTTCGTTCCCGTGGACTACCGCCCGGACGGACCCGCGGACGAATGGTCCGGTGACCGCGGGTGCGCCGTACAGTATTTCAGCCAACAAGGCGTGGGCCGCCTAATGCCGCTCGCCGGCATCGTGCTCCCCGCCTCGATGCGCCTGCCCGAGCAGCTCGAGGAACTCCAGAAGCTCCTGCTCGCCGGCGACCCCCGCGCGACGAAAGTCTACGAGGCCATCGGCATCGCCTTCGGCTACGCGATCGCCCACTTCGCCAGCTTCTACGAGCTGCGCTGCCTGCTCATCATGGGACGCGTCACTTCCGGCCAAGGCGGCACGCACATCATCGAGCAAGCCCGGATGGTCCTGCGCGACGAATTCCCGGAACTTCGCATCGACCTCGTGGTGCCCGATGAGAAAGATAAGCGCCACGGCCAAGCCATCGCTGCCGCCTCCCTCCCCCCCTTCAGCCGATGATTCCCCTCAACCCCCTCGCGCGCCTTGTGACCCCGGACGGCACGACCGGAGCGGACGCCATCAATCGGACCACCCACCTCGGCATCGGCGCCCACCAGGATGACCTCGAGTTCATGGCTTTCCACGGCATCCTCGCTTGCTACGATCGCACCGATCGGTGGTTCGGCGGCGTGACGATCACCGACGGACGTGGCAGCTCGCGGGCCGGCCAGTTCAAGGATTGGACCGACGACCAGATCGCCGCCGAACGCATCCGGGAGCAGGATGCCGCCGCAGTCATCGGCCAATACTCGTTCATGGCCCAGCTGGGTTTCGGCAGCGCAACTGTCCGCGACGCCCAGCAGTCCGCCGTCCGCGACGACCTCCGCCGGATCCTCGATGCCGCCCGGCCCGATGTCGTCTACGTGCACAACCTCGCCGACAAGCACGATACGCATGTCGGCTGCGCGCTGCGCTGCCTCGAAGCCATGCGCCAGATGCCCAAAGCCGAGCGCCCTAAGATGGTCTACGGTTGCGAAGTATGGCGAGACCTCGACTGGCTCCTCGACAACGAGAAAACCCCGATGCCCATCTCGGCGCGACCGGAACTCGCCCGCGCCCTCAATGAGGTCTTCGTGACCCAGATCGCCGGCGGCAAGCGCTATGACCTCGCCGTCCTCGGCCGCCGCACGGCTAACGCGACCTTCAGCAATGCCCACAGCACCGACCAAGAATCGGCCATGCAGTGGGCGATGGACCTCACTCCGCTTATCCACGACGAATCCCTCGACCCCGTGGCTTACACGGTCGGCTTCATCGACCGCCTGAAAGCCGACGTCACCACGCGCATCCGTAAATCCCTCTGACATGAAGCCCACCCTCCTCGTCCTCGCCGCCGGCATGGGCAGCCGCTACGGCGGACTCAAGCAGATCGATCCGATGGGTCCTTCCGGCGAGACCATCCTGGATTATTCCGTGTTCGACGCGCTCCGCGCCGGTTTCGGCAAGGTCGTCTTCATCATCCGTCCGGATTTCGAGAAAGATTTCCGCGAACGCATCGCCTTGAAATTCGCTGGCCGGATCGATGTCGGCTTCGCCTTCCAGACCATCGACCAGCTGCCCGCGGGCTTCGCCGTGCCAGCTGGCCGCGAAAAGCCTTGGGGCACCACCCATGCCATCCTCTGCGCACGCGACGCCGTGGAGACGCCCTTCGCGGTCATTAATGCAGACGACTTCTATGGCCGGGATTCCTATGCGACGCTCGGAGGCTACCTCAGCGCGCTAACGAATGATTCGACGGCTTATGCCATGGTCGGCTTCACGCTCAAGAACACTCTCTCCGAACATGGTACGGTCGCCCGCGGCGTCTGCCAGACCGACGCATCGGGCAAACTGACCGACATCCAAGAGCTGACCAAAATCGCCAAGCTGGCCCTAGGCGCCGAACACCGCGGCGACGACGGACAAGTCGTGGCACTCACCGGAGAGGAACCCGTCTCGATGAACATGTGGGGCTTCACCCCCGCGATCTTCCCTCAACTCGAAGCCGACTTCCGCGCGTTCCTGAGCGCCAAAGGAGCCGAAATGAAAAGCGAGGCTTACATCCCGATGTCCGTCGGTAGCCTGATTCGTGCCGGCCAAGCGACCTGCCAGGTACTGCGATCCGACTCGACCTGGTTCGGCGTCACCTATCGCGAAGACAAGCCCGTCGTCCAAGCCAGCATCAGCCAACAAGTCAGCAGCGGCGCCTATCCTTCTTCCCTCTGGGCCTGATGATGCCCGATACCGCAGGACATGATGCCGTCGCGATCGCGCGAGAGTTCGCCCTCTCCGGCGAGATCCTATCGGCCTCCCCCTACGGCAGCGGCCACATCAACGACACCTTCAAGGTGGACGTGAAGCCCACCGACGGACCGTGCCGTTTCGTACTCCAACGCATCAACCACAACGTCTTCCGTCGTCCAGATGAACTCATGGCGAACGTGGAACGCGTCTGCGCCCACGCCTATGCGAAACTGAAGAAGGCCGGCGACCCCGAGGCCGATCGACGGACTCTCCGACTCATCCCGACCCTCGCCGGCAAGGCTTGGCACATCGACGCCGCCGGCAATCGCTGGCGCTGCTACCATTTCATCGAAGGCGCCACGGGGCATGACGTCGTGCGCTCGCCCGAACAAGCCTACGCCGCTGCCAAGTCCTTCGGTGCCTTCCAGTCGCTCCTCGCCGATCTTCCAGGAGGCCGTCTCCACGAGACGATCCCGGACTTCCACCACACACCCTCCCGCTTCGCCCGCTTCCAGCAGGCCTTGGCCAAGGATAGCCACGGACGAGCTGTGGCCTCCGTGCCCGAGATCGCCTTCGCCTTGGCCCGCGCCCACGAAGTCAGCGTGGTCGTCGACGCCCTCCGTGACGGCACCCTGCCCGAACGCGTGACGCACAACGACACCAAGCTGAATAATGTGCTGCTCGATGACGTCACCCAGGAAGGCGTCTGCGTCATCGACCTCGATACGGTCATGCCCGGGTCGGTGCTATATGACTTCGGCGACCTCGTGCGTACGTCGACCTCCCCGGCGCCGGAGGACGAGACCGACCTTTCCAAGGTCCGGATGCAATTTACGATGTTCGAAGCGTTGATCAAAGGGTATCTCGAATCCGCCGGCGGCTTCCTCACGCCCAAGGAGAAAGAACTCCTGCCGTCCGCCGGCAAGCTCATCACCTTCGAAATCGGTCTGCGCTTCCTCACTGATTGGCTGGAGGGCGACACCTACTTCAAAATCAAGCGCCCGACGCACAACTTGGACCGCGCCCGCACCCAGTTCAAGCTGGTCGAATCCATCGAAGCCCAGCTCCCCGCCATGCAGGCGCTCATCGAACAAGCATGAGCAAGCGTATCCTCATCACTGGAGGAGCCGGCTTCATCGGCTCCCACCTGGCACGTTATTTCGGCGAGCAAACTGAGGTCACGGTACTCGACGACCTGCGTAGCGGCTATGCCCGCAATCTCGAGGGCACCCGGTGCCGCTTCGTACAAGGGTCCATCCTCGACGCCGCGGCCCTGAATCAGGCCGTCGCTGGAGCCGAAGAGGTCTATCACCTCGCCGCCATGATTTCCGTCCCGGAGTCCGTCGCCAAGCCCGCCGAATGCGCCGAGCTGAACACCGAGGGCACCCGACGCGTACTCGCCGCAGCCCTGGCTGCCGGTGCCCGTAAGGTCGTCTTGGCTTCCTCCGCCGCCATCTATGGCGACAACCCGACCGTGCCGAAGCTCGAGTCGATGGTGCCAGAGCCTAAGTCGCCCTATGCCGAGACCAAACTCGCCGGGGAGAAGTTACTCGAAGAGTACCGCGTCACCCATGGCCTCGACACTGCCAGCCTGCGCTTCTTCAACGTGTTTGGCCCGCGCCAAGACCCACGTTCGGCCTACGCCGCCGCCGTCCCCATCTTCATCGCCAAGGCCCTCCGTAACGAACCGATCGGCATCCATGGCGACGGTGGTCAGACGCGCGACTTCATCCACGTGACCGATATCATCGGAGCCCTCGCTTATGCGGGTGGTTCGAAGGACATGTTCGGCACGTACAACGTCGGTTATGGCCAGAGCCAATCAATCCTCGCACTCGCCCAAGAGATCATCCGGCTCACCGACTCGAAGTCCGTGATCGAACACCTGTCGGCGCGGGCCGGTGATGTCCGTCATTCGCTGGCTTCGACCGAACGACTGCTGTCCGCCGGATGGAAGCCGCAATCCTCCGTCAGCGCCGGGCTAGCCGAGACGGTCGAGTATTTCCGCCGGCTCAAGGCGTGACGACCAACGTCGTGCGCAAGAGTTCCTCCTGACCGTCGTTCAGATTCACCCAGACGTCATAGGTGCCGGGCGGCGGGAGACGGAGATGGAAGGAGAGCGTCGGGTTCGGCGCATACTCATCGCCTTCGAGCGTGGGATGCATGTGCGCGTAGCCGGCCAGCCGGCGATCGGCGGAGAAGACGACCGCGTGTCCCAGCGCGCCCATGATCGGCTTTAACTTGAGCGGTTTGCCTTCGGGACCAGACAGCTTGATGCGCAAGGCGGCCGAGGTATCGGCCTGCTTCGAAGAAGCCTCCATCGAAAGGATGACATTACGCGGCGGCACCACGAAGGCGTCGAAATCCATCGCGGGGGCCTTGACCTCGGTCTGCGCAAGCATCACACGCGAGGTCCGGACATCCGAGAAATCGACATAGGCCTCGAGATCGGAACCACGGAGCTTCGCAGGCACTTCGAAACGCCAAAAACCGTCGGCACCCGGCACGGGATGAAGGTGGGCGTAGTCTCGATTTCCGCCGACCTGACGGAGATGGAGGTGAATCTTCTGGGTATGCGATACGGCGACCTCATGGGCGTAGTACGGATGACCATCGTCCTTAAGGAGCTGGATTTCGCCCTTGGCGCCGTCAGGAGAGAGAACGACCTTGAGTTCGACCGGGAAGCGTAACGCCTTGGGCGAATAGAAATTGGCCTCCTCGTTGAGCCCACAGAACTCGATGCCGTCGACGATGACCGGCTGGTGGTCGGCATGGAGAAAAGCGCACTGGGTGTCAGGCAAGGCCCGCAGGCCGAGGAAGCCCATGATGGCCAGGGCGCTGATGAGCAGGGTCTGTCGCTGCGGGGTCATCGGGATTTCGTGCCGGCGGTACCGGAAAGTCTAAGCAAACGGGCGGCGACGTCTTCGGCGTCGAAGGAAGCCCCTTCGCTGCGATAGGTAATGCGGCCTTCGGGACTGATCACGATCAGGGCGGCATTATGGACGATGGTGCCGTCATCGCGCAGCGTCTGGATGCCGTAATGGCGCATGAGATCCTTGATCTGGCCGGCATCACCGGTGAGGAAGCGGTGACGTTCATGGTCGATGCCATAACCGTCGGCATAAGTACGCAAGATGCCTGGGCTATCCGTCTCGGGATCGAAGCTGATGGTGAGCAGGCGGACATTGGCGGCGCCGGGCAGCTTGGCCAGCGCATCGCCGAGCTGCTTCATGCTGCTGGTGGAGGCGGGGCACATGCGGGCGACCCGGCAGCTGGTGAAGATGAAGTTCAACGCGAGCGGATGACCCAAGAAATCTTTCTTCATGACCAGCCGGCCAGACTGATCCCAGAGTGCCATGTTAGGCATGAGCTCGTTCGGCATGCGCGTGACCATGCGCCCCTTGTCGACCGTCTCGCGGCGTAACGTATCCGTGACTTCTGCTACCTTCCGTAATTCCTCGGCGTCGGCCGAGACGATGCCACGCGCCTGGGTCTCGGTGGCTTCGGTCACGACCTCATACCGGATGGTCCGGCCAACCCAGCCCACCTTACGGTCACCTTCGGAGAAACGTCGGAGGGATACCGTCTCACCCTTGGCGGGCACAATCTTCGCCCAGCCATCCGGGGAGACCGAGATGACCTTGCCGATTTCGGGGGCGGCGGAAAGTCCGACCACGGATAAGAAAAAGAGGAAGGTGCGAATCATGTTAGGAGATGCTCTCCTGAAGGACCAAGAAGCAGCTCAATCATGCCATGTCGAACGCCGTAGTGCGAAAGATGGAAGGATTCCGCACCCGTGAGGTCGGCGAGCACGCAAAGCGTGATCAAAGCCGCCGGCATGATGTCGGCCCGATCCGCCGGGATTCCCGGAACCTTTCGACGGGCGTCGAGATCGAGCGCGCACATGCGGTCACGCAGCGCGCGGATGCGCAGGACGGGGAGACGACCGCCGACAGGCGGCTCACCGATGGCCTCGAGATGCAGGGCGACGGCCGCGAAGGCGCCGCCGGCCCCGATGATGAGATAATTTTCGGCGGCGTTGGCCGGAATAATGGTCTGAAGGACACCCATGAGATGGGTGCGAATCGACGCCTGATCGAGTTCGTCGACCACGCTCGCGCCACCGCGCAGATACCCGTTGGTCATGCGGACCGAACCCAAAGGAAAACTGCGGGCCAACACATAATGTTGACCGCGGATGGCCGTGACCTCGAGGCTGCCGCCGCCGAGATCGAAGGCCATGATATTGGCGTAAGCCTTATAAGCCGGATCCGTTCTGACGCCTGAACCTGCCAGACGTGCTTCGACCTCGCCCGAGACGATCGTGAGGGGCACGCCGGTCACCGCGCGTACGGTGTCAGCGAAGACTTGGCGATTGGAGCACTCCCGGACGGCGCTCGTTCCGAGCACGGTGAAACGCGTAGCCCCCTTGGTGCGGGCAAAATCGAGCAGGCGGCTGATCGCGGCGGCGGCGGCGGCCTGGGACTCAGCGCTAAGAGGGTCGCCGGGATTGACGTCCTGTTGCAGCCGAACGGATTCCGTCAACCGACCGAGTTCGCGCCGATCCTGATCGTCCACGACGGCGACCTTGATGGAATTGGAGCCTACGTCGACGACGGCAATGGCAGACATGTTCAAAAAAGGAATTGGCCCTTGAGACCGCCGAAGAAATGCATGCCGTCCTGCGTCTCGAATTCCTTCGTACGTGCCGCGAGGAAATAAGTCGCAGACCAGGTGGAGACCTGGAAGGTCGCTCCGATCGCGCACTGCAGGACGACGGGCGAACGGATGACGCCACGGGATTCGCGGAAGTTGGTGCCGTCGGTCGCATAGTTACGAGCGACGACCTCGACCTGGGAATCGATGAAAGCCCAATAGGAAAAGTTCGGCCGGGATGCAGGGGTCTTCAGCGCATCGATGGGGTCGTAACCATTCGAGTGGCGGATAAAGGAATGGCCCCACGTTTTATCCAAGTTCACACCCCCTCGGAACTGGGCTCCTAGGACCACCGCGGTACGCACGGTGCCAAGTTCGATGACGCCGCGGGCGATCAGATCACGATGACCACGGCCGGAAGAATCCAGGTCGAAGCGGCGTCGGAACTCACCGTCCAGGTTGAGCAGCAGCTCGTCGGGCAATTGCGTACCCCAGCCGGAGGACTGCGGCGTGCCGATCAGGTCGTGGAACTTGTTCTGGATCGTCGCCCCACCGGCCGATGGTCCGATGACGCCAAGCTTGGCCTCCACGGAGAACATGCAGTCCCGGCGACCGCCTCGGTCCAAAATAGCGCCATAACCCCAACCGACATAAAGGGCGCCCGAATAAGGCATGTCGTCGAGCGAAGGATTCGGGTTCGTCGTATCCGAAGGCGTATTGATCTCCTGCGTGAGCGAGAAGAAGGTATGGTCGCCACGATTGATGGCGATCTTCAGACCTTGGGTGTAGTAACGATCCTTGTTCTTCGGAGCGAACTTGTCATTCTCTTCGGTGAGAGAGACGACCCAGACGGACCTCGGTTTCTCCGCAGCGGGGACTTCGGCGGCCTGGGCTGCAGTGGCAGCCAAGGCAAAGGCCATGAGACGTGAAATTGACATTTCTGAAACCTAAGCAAAGGGCATCCACATGGGGGCGTCCACGCCTTTCTGACTTGTGAACATCAGCTCGCCCAAGTATTTGACAGTCAAGATGTCCCATGCTCCCACAGGCGTGCCCTTTGCCCGGACGGACGTCCTGGCCGATGGCACCGCCGTGGTCACCGTTGGTGGCACCTGGAAACTGGACCAACCGCTCCCGGCAATCGTCATCAAGGGGGATCGGGCCAAAGTCGTCGCCGATGGGCTGACCGATTTCGACTCGTCGTTGCCGGCGTGGCTTTACGCCAACTTCAAGAACATCCGGCAGCTCGACATCTCCACCCTGCCCGTCCGTCTACAGTCGCTCGTGCAGATGGCCGAAAAGGCCTCCTCCGAACATGCGCAATCGGACCAGTCAGGCTTGCTCGAGACTTTCGGCAACTGGGGCGTCGAAAGCGGCGGCTCCTGGGCTCGCGCTTTCGAGCATATCGGCCACACGGCGCTGGGCTTCCTTAAGATGCTGGTCGGGCGCGCCAAAGTGAATTGGGGTGACTTCACACTCCAACTGCAGACCGCGGGCGTCGACGCCCTACCCATCGTCGCCCTTCTGGGTTTCCTGACCGGGCTGATCATGGCCTACGTCGGCCTCATCCAGCTGCGTCAGGTCGGCGCCACGGTCTATGTCGCCAATCTCGTCTCCCTCGCCATGACCCGTGAGATGGGCGCCCTGATGACCGGCGTGATCGCATGCGGACGCACTTCGACGGCCTACGCCTCGCAGCTTGGCAGCATGAACGTGAGCCAAGAGACCGATGCCCTACGTGCCTTGGGCATCAACCCCATCGAATACCTCGCCCTCCCCCGCATCCTCGCCGTCACGCTGATGGTCCCGCTGCTCGCCGTGTTTGCGACCTTCATCGGCGTCCTCGGCGGCATGATCGTCGCCTGCGCCGGCGACCTCAGCATCGAGCAATATCTGACGCAGGCCATCCGGGCCATCACCTTCAAGAGCTTCCTGGTCGGGTTCATCAAGTCCATCGCCTTCGGCTTCATCGCCGCCTGGGCTGGATGTTATCGCGGCTCGGTCGCCAAGCGCTCCGCCCTCGGCGTCGGCGAGGCCGCCACTTCCGCCGCCGTGCTGGGCATCACCTTCATCGTGATCTTCGATGCGATCTTCGCGGTGATCTTCAACCTTTTCGACCTGTGAGCGAAACACCCGACATCCTCACCTGCACGGATCTGGCCATCGGGCACGGCAAGACCGTGATCATGGATCGACTCAACCTGTCCCTCGCCCCCGGGAAAATCCTCGCGATCGTCGGACCCAGCGGTTGCGGCAAGAGCACGCTCATGCGCGCCCTCGGCGGACTCGACGAACCTCTCGGCGGCAAGACCACGCTCATGGGCGTCGATCTCGCCACGGCCCACGGCCAAGAGCGACAGGACATCCTGCGCCAGAGCGGCTTCCTCTTCCAGGGCGCCGCTTTGTTCTCCTCGCTCACCCTCCGAGAGAATATCGAGATGCCGATGCGCGAGTTCCTGAAGGCTCCCCGCAAGGAGATCCGCCAGCTGGCCGAATACAAGCTGGCCCTCGTCGGCCTGGCCGATGCCATGGACAAACTTCCCTCGGAAATCAGCGGTGGTATGGCCAAACGCGCCGGCATCGCCCGAGCCATGGCCCTCGATCCGGCCGTCATCTTCCTCGACGAACCCAGCGCGGGACTCGACCCAGTGAGCTCCGGACGCCTCGACGAACTCATTCTCCGTCTCCGCGAAGCCTACGGCACGACCATCATCTTGGTCAGCCACGAGATTCCCAGCATCCTCCGGACCGCCGATTTCTGCGTCTACCTCGACCCCGACACGGGCACCATGGGTGCCTACGGCCCCCCCAAGGGCTTCCTTCAGGCTGGCAATTCGCCGAAGGTGCACGCCTTCTTCAGCCAAGCACGTTTCGACTGACCATGCGTAGATCCGCCAACATGACACTTATCGGGGCCTTCGTGGTGGGAGGCATCCTGCTCATCATCGCCGCCGTGGTCTTGCTGGGGGCAGGCTCCTTCACGGGCGCCAAGCCCGCGGCGATCGCTTACTTCGAAGATTCGGTCAGCGGTCTGGACATCGGGGCGCCGGTCAAATTCCGCGGCGTCAGCATCGGCAAAGTCAGCCAAGTCCTCCTGCGCACCTCAGGTCAATCGGCGGCCGACTACTCCGTTCCGGTGGTCATGGAGTTCTCGCCCGACCTCCTCACCCGACGGGGCATCGACCAAGCCCTGCTCCAGAAGCAAGGCCTGCGCCTTTCGATCGAGAAAGGCCTGCGCGCAAAGCTGCAGCAGCAGTCGGTGATCACGGGCGTGCTTTACGTGGAATTGGATTACCTTCCCGACACGGCCTACAAGTTGCACGACCCGAAGGGCGAGCTTCCCGAGATCCCGACCCAGCCCTCCAATCTCGGTGCGTTGACCAGGGCCGTAGCCCAGACCCTCGATCAACTCAGCCGGATCGACTTTGTTTCGATCACGAAAAAAGTGGATTCAATCCTCACGCGGATCGACAAGGGCGCTTCGCAGATCGAGTTCGAGAAGATCAATGGCAACCTGGTCCAAGCTTCCTCTAATATCTCCAAGATCACCGGTGACCCCGCCATCGCCCGGGCGGTCTCCGATTTCTCCACGGCGATGCAAGGGATCGACGTCCTCGTCAAACGCCTGAGCGGCAAGGTCGACCCGGTGACCGACGACATCAAGGCGATGGCGACCGCCGGCCGCAAGGCCCTCGAGCGACTGAACGAGACCTCCGAGAACCTCCGCACGCTCACCAAGCCTGGCTCGCCGGCCCGCCGCGACCTCGATCAGGCTCTGGCCGACGTCTCGGAAGCAGCCCAGGCGATCCGTTCGCTCGCCGACTTTATCGAACGCAACCCCGAGACGATCATCCAAGGGCGCAGCAAGTCTCCGTCCAAAGATGCCAAACCCAAGGAGGAGCCGGCCGCTAAATGATCCCCCGCGCCCTGCTGCTTGGCCTATCCGCGCTCCTGAGCGGCTGCATCATCTTCGATAAGAAGAGCGAAGCCGTCACCTTCCACCAGCTGGCCTCGCCCGCCGCCGTCACGACGCGCTCAGCCCCCATTCTCTTTGTCCCCCGCACCATCATTCCATCGGCCCTCCGGCGCCCGAACGTCGTTCTGATCGATGACACGGGCTGGGTGCGCATCGAGGATGCCCACCGTTGGATTTCGCCACTCGATCGTGCCATCTCCGAAGCCGTCGGTCGCCACCTCACCTCGTTGAGCGGCTTGCCCGCGACCACGCAATCGCCGGCCGACGAACACCTTGTCCTCCTGCTGACCGTCGACAAGATGGAGGTCTTTGCTCCGGCCGGACCAGGGCGCTCGCTCTTCTCTATTCCCGGCACGACCCCGAACACGGATACCGCCACCCTGCAGATCACGTTACGCCTCGAAAAGTCCGACGGCTCCCTGCTCGCCACCAAGACCCTTTCGCAATCCCGCCCGCTCAAGGAACGCACGCCGTCCGAGTTCGAGCAGGCCCAGTCGGCGAACCTGGCCGCCATCTCAGCCGAGATCGCCAAACTCCTGCCCGCCGCTGCCTCGACGAAATGACCACGCCTTCCGACCCTCGCCCTGACGGCTTCTCCGAAGCCACCGGCGAAATCTGCTACGACCTCCCGTCAGCCTACATCCCGCACCCCGCGACCGGCCTGCTCCACCTGCCCCGCTTCCTCGGCAAGATTCGCAAGCATCTTAAAGGCGAACTTCCGAAATCTTATCAGCGTAATTTCTGCAAGGGATTTGATCGCTTCCTCTGCCTCCATCTCGGCGTGGACCCCGAGCAGGTCATCGCCTGCGTCCGCGAGACCCAGACCGAAGCCGAACTCGACGTCCGGCTCAAAGCACTTTTCCCCGCCGACCTCCGCGTGGCCGTCTGGAACCGCGAACTGGTCCAGAAAGGCATGAGCGAGATGGGCCGCGAAGCCCTCGATAGCGCCAAGCGGAAGATGGGCGCCGAACAACGTACCGACGTGATCTCCTTCGCAGACATGATCGACTTCGACGAAGGACGCATTTTGTGAATACCAACGACCCCCATCCCAACCGCCTGGTCATCCGGGGCATCGCCGCGCTGCTCGCCTGCCTCAAGCACCATCCTAAGGCGTTACGTGAGGTCGTCGCTACCGCTGCGTTCGCACCCAACCTCGCTGAATACGATGCCGCCTTCGCCGAACTCGGCGTCAAGACCCGCATCGTCGGACCGCTCGAACTCACCCAGACAGCCGAAGGTCCCTGCGACGACGTTTGCGCGCTCACCATGCGCCCCGACTTCGGTCTGGCCCGCATCTCCGACTTCGCCGAATGGCGCGAGTCCCGCGAAAGCATCGTCATCGCCGACGGCGTCACCGACGCAGCCGACCTCGCTGCGATCGCCCGCTCGATGGCGGCCTTTGGCCTGAAGCGCCTTCTCCTCTCCGGTGGCACCGAGAAACTCTCCTTCCACCCTGAAGCTTGGAACCTCTCCCGCGGCGCGATGGAACAGCTGCGCCTCATGCGCGCCGCCGCCCTCGGCGGACTTCTGAAGCTCGTTGAAGACCGTTGCTGCGTCGTCGCGCTCTCGCCCGACATCGGCCGAAAAATCGACCTCGCCGTGCCGGTCCGCGTCCCGGGCCGTCACCTCGCCCTACTCATCCCGGGCGGTAAGCTCGACCCCGACATCCAGCCGCGCGTCGAACATTGCTACCGCTTCCCGGGCCTCGTCGGCCAGCCAAGCCTGTCGCTTGCCGAAATCGCCCCCTTGGCCATCGCCTGGTTCGCCTCCACGCCCCAGCCCCGGACCGACGGCTTCCTGTCCCGCAAAAGGGCTCGCCACGCCAAGGACAAGGGTTCCAATCCGACCAGCTAATTCCTATGTCGCAGCCCCCGCCCGGCAACGGCGAGAACGTCCTCTCGCTCCAGAACATCAGCCGTACGTTCTTCACGGCCCTCCAACGCCAGCATGACATGCTCGCGTTCAGCATCGCCGGAATGCACACGGCCGACCCCAAGGCCTACGAACACTTTTCCGCGGTCTCCCGCGTGATGCCCGTCCCGCAGGCCCACCTGCCTCCGGAGCAGATGCTCGCCTACGCCCGCGGCCTGATGATGCGCACGACGGTCAACGACCTGCTGACGCTTTCGTCGGAATGCATGGTGCAATGCCACCTGCTGTGCCTCTTCATCCGCGAACAAGGCAAGAACCAGCGCCGCGACCCGCTCATCGAGAAGATCATCTCGGACAAGCAGAGCGCCTTCCAGAAGATGACCTTACAGGACCGCTTCACGGCCCTCGAAGAGAATTTCGGCATCGTCTGCGACCTGGAAGACGGAGTCTTCAGCCTCGCCGCCGCCTTACGCGTGCTCGTCCGTGGCGGCTTGGTCACCAACGACGACATCACCCCGGACGGCTCCCTCACCCTCGAGTTCAAAGCGATGAAGGATTTCGAAGCCGCCCCCGAGCCAGAAAAGGCTCCCGAAGCCGCCCCCGAACTTCCGCCCGGTGTCACGCGCCATAGCCTCAGCGACGAGAGTAAGCCCAAGATGGTCGCCCGCCTGACCGACACCACCCGCACCTTCAAGCCAGGCGAGATGCTGAACCTCACGGACTCCGAACTGCTCGGCCTGAACATCACCGTCGCCAAGTTCGTCGACGGCCTGCTCCGCTCCGTCGATCACTTCGGTCGCGCCCAGCTTGGCGAAGGCGCCTAAGCCATGAATGAGCCCGCGACGATTCCCCGACGCGCCTGGCTCTGGGTCTTCGCGGCCTACCTATTCCAGTCCATCCCCGCGGCGGTCCGCGATGAAGCCCTGCCCGTGGCGCTCATGGACCTTGGCTATGCGGACGCCAAGATCACGCAAGCCGTGGCGTTCTTCGGCCTGATTGTCGGGTGCAAGATACTCCTGTCCCCATTGGTCGCCGGCTTCAACCCGCGGCGCTTCATCATCGCCTCCGAACTGGGCATCGCCGTCCTGCTTGGCGTGCTCGCCTACCACGTGGGCGCGGACCAGTTATCGACCACCCCGATCATCGGCTGCCTTATCTTGCTGTCGCTCTTCGCAGCCGTCCATGACTTCGCCCTGGATGGCTACTTCGTCGCCTCCCTCGACGACAAGAGCCGCGCCACGCACTCGGGTATCCTGAACGTCGCCACGAAAGTCGGCGTGGTGCTCGCTGGCCCGGGGCTCATCTGGCTCGTGGCTCGCATCATGGACTACGGGCCGCAGACCGCTGACGCCTGGTCGTGGGCGCTGGCGACAGCGGGGGTCCTCGCCCTCATCACCTTGGTCGCCAATGCCTGGGGTCTCGCGGCGGAGCCAAAGACCTCCGCGGATACGAGCACGATTCCAGAGCGCTTTCGGGAGATGCTGGCCGGGCTGCGCACGCTGCTCACCGACAGGCGGCTCATCGCCGTCCTCGCCCTCATCTTATTCTATCGGGCGAGCGAAGTGCATATGGCCCGGATCATCCCGATGTTCGCCAAGTCGGCCACGGGCGGCGGCCTAGGCCTCAGCAACGAAACCTATGCGGTACTCCGCATGATGTCAGCCGTCGGTGGCTTAGCGCTCGGCGGCGTCATCGGTTCGCTCGTGGTGGCTAGGCTCGGCTTGGCCCGAGCGCTTCTCCCGCTCGGAATCACGATGCACCTACCCTTGGTG
>Ga0209246_10000471_pt1 | contig 17192 bp, 17 predicted proteins | sample LauGreSpBDMM15SN_2_FD_187560 | JGI IMG/M metagenome (GOLD analysis project Ga0209246, IMG submission 187560) | Freshwater lake microbial communities from Lake Michigan, USA - Sp13.BD.MM15.SN (SPAdes) (version 2) | ecosystem: Environmental > Aquatic > Freshwater > Lake | place: Lake Michigan...
CAACGCGCACCTAAACCGGAGGATCAAAATGTCAGCACTACACTGCCCGCTACAGGAGAACTTGCACCAAGCGTGGATGCTGGGGGCATTGACGTTTCAGGAGGCTTGGCTACTACAGGATCAGTTGTTACTGACGGACCCTCGGCAGATGTGGGTTCCCGTGTCGCAGGAATTAGCCCCGCAGGTAATGAAACTTCACTTCTCGGAAATGTTACCGGTAAATCACCTACCACTTTAACACTACGCGCTGGTGCGCCAGCTTCGGGTATAGCTCAGACTTCTTTAGAAGATCAATTAGCCATTGGTGAATTAACAGGTAACGCCGCAGAAGCGCAAGCACTGACTGAGGAAGAAGCCGGCCAGCGCGTTGACGTGACCGACACTGATGAATCCAGAGCGCAAGACATTAACGCTATCTTAGACAAAGCGTTTGAGAATTCTGAGGACAAAGCCCGGGACATTGAAATTGCCAAGATGTACCTCGAGGTTATGAAAAACGCCCCTCAAGGTTTTAAACAGAAAATCCAAGACGCAATTGGCAAACAGTTTGATATCAAAGCCGGTGAGGTTCGTAAGATTGGCCAGACGCCTGCCCTCGTAGACGCTGCTGTTTCCATGGGTATGACAAGGCAGCAAGCCCTTGACCTTTTGGAAATTAGCGACACTTCTAAAAAGAAAGTTAGCACTACTGCCGGCGAACAAGCAGGCGGCCTTGAGACCGTGGCTACCGAACTGGGCGTTGATTTTCAAGAAAATGATTCTGTTGGATTTGGATACGACGACACACGCACGTGGTCTCAGAGCGTAAAAGGCGCTGGCGATACTGTCAACGCGACAGATGAAGCCATGGCTAACGCTATTTACACCCTTTCGGAAAAGATCATTAGTGTTGGTGCGCTCGCAGACAAACTTCCAGCCATTGCGGGAACTCTGCGTGAAATAAAAGCCAATCTTGAAGAGACTTTGGCAAAAACTATGCAAAGCACTGCAGGCCGACTTAAACCCGGCAGCAAACCAACGCCTAGAAAAACAAAAGCAAAAGAGGCTGCGGAAGACGAGACTAAGCTTTTGACAGATGAACAAGTAGCCTTGAACAAAGAGCAGGAAGCTCGTCAAGCTGCTCGTGCCGCTAGTCGTAAGGGTTTGGAAGTTGGTGACACAGTACAGAATCCAAAGTTAGGTACAGGCACGGTTCAAAGCTTCTCTGATGACGGCGACGCTACCATGGCAAAGATTGCCTTTCAAAGTGGGCAAACAAAAGACCTGATGCTGTCCGCAGCAAAGTTAGAAAAGATTGCCAGTGCGCCTGTCACTGAGAAAGCACCTGTTGTTGAAACGACAACGCCTAAGAAAACTAAGGCGGGTAAAGCAAAGGCTCAGGTTACAGGTCGTGACGTGTGGGAAAACTTGCAGAAAGACACTCCCGGTCTTGGCGACTATGACGGTTTGTCTAAGAGGGAAAAAGACTATGTAGAAGAAGTAGCTGCCCGCACCAACGGCGACTTCACTTTGGTATCCGAGCCTTCCATGGAAGTGGTAATTGATAACCACATAAACGAAGAGCAGACAGAAGACATTTACACCGAAGACTTTGAAGCTGATGACGGCACAGCCCGTTACAGTAGATCAGCTACCAGCCAAGAGTGGAAAGACAATGACGGTAATACGTTTAAGACTCAACCCACAACGTTGTCTAAGCTTACCCAGTACACAGGCATTACCAACGGTTTAAAACATCTGCAAAAAGCAGGTTTAATTTCTACGGCGCAGAACATTGAGAACTGGCTTATTACGTCTGACAATGTGCCGTGGGATGGTATGTTTGCTTTGGTAGATGGCAAGCCTACGATTATCTTTAGCCAAGCGGCGTTAAACGATCAGTACACGGCCACAATTACTTTGATGCACGAAGTTGGCCATGCTGCTGACGGCGTTGTTGATGGGCAGGGCGGGCTTTACTCAAGCGCATCTGAACTAAACTTGACCTTAAATAACGGCAAACTACGCCCTGTTGGTGCGGTTGCCCGTGAGGTGTACAACCACTTTATAAATGAGCCTGATTCCCCATTGTCGCAAATGATGGTGTATCCTTTTGTGGATAACAAGGGGCTTAACTCAGACACAATGCGTGAAGAAATCTTTGCGCAGTTATACGCATTTAATGGCATGGAGCAGGCCCGTCTGTTCTTAAAAGATAACCTGCCGCTGACTGCGGCGTTCATGGAGCGCACAAATGCAAAAATCAAACAAGCCGACGCCGGCGTCCAAACAGCCAGTGCCGTTCAAGGTGCTCAGTCAGGACAAGTTCAAGATGGGCTCAAACCTAAAGAAATTAATGGACGGCAACTACGAGCCAACAAAGAAAAAATCGTAAATTCTAAAGAGGCAAGAACGGTCTCTTCGGTGGTTTCAGAAACGCTAAACGCGCTGATGTTTACCGAAGACTTGTTTAAGAAAGCAGTCAAATCCGGCATCAAATCTGCCAAGGATATGATGAACATCTACCGCGAGCGTACAAACCTCGAAGGTCAGATTCAACGTGACGTTGAGCGTGTGGCGTCTTTGTACAACAAGATTCCTACCAACGAGCGCGGTACTGGTGACGCAAGTGCCAACAGGTTTGTCTACGACATGACCCGCGAAAAGAAGTGGGGCTTTAAACCTACGTGGCGCACTGGCCAAAGTGGGTCGGTTACGATTGATCCTGCTATGCGTAAGCGTTGGGATGGACTGAGCCAAGAGTCTCGTGACTGGACTGAGGCTGTGTTCGCCCATGGTGATGCCATGCTCAAGCTGAAAAAGCAGACATTGATGGACGCCACGAACTCTGAGTACGATTCTCTGATTAAGGGTGCGCAAGCCGCAGGCAATACAGCCAAAGTAGCTAAGTTTGAAGCTGCTAAAAAGTCTCAATTAAAGCAGTTTGCTCGCCTATTTGCAGTATCTGAGTTTGCCCCATACGCCCCCATGAAACGTTTTGGCGATCACGTTGTTGTGGCTAAATCGCAGAAATACATCAATGCGTCTGAGGCTGAGCAAACTAAATTGCAAAACGATCCTGACCACTACCATGTAAGTTTTGCTGAGTCTAATTCATCAGCTTTTAAGTTAGAGAGTGAGTTGCGCGCCGAAGGCAGTTTTGCAAACGTAGAAACTTTTAAGAAAGAAGACGCCGGCAAAAATGGTATGTACGGTGGTTTGTTGCAAGCGTTTACTAAATTGCGCGGTGATTTAGATTCTGAGTTAGCCAACGCGACTGATCCTGCAGAGCGTAATACTCTTGCTAAAGCCCGTGCCGTGGTAGCCGATTTGTATTTGGCATCTTTGGCTGAGAACAGTGCTCGTAAATCTGAGATGCGCCGCAAGGGTGTCGCGGGCGAGATTGATATGTTGCGCTCATTTGCCACACAGGGTCGTGCGGACGCGCAGTTCTTGGCTACTGCCAAGTACACCCCACAGATGACAGAAGCTATTAATAAGATGCGCCGTGAGGTTAAAGATGGCGGTTCTCGTTTAGACAAGTCTCAGTTGTTTAATGAGATTATGGCTCGCCACAACCAGTCGATGTCGTATGACGCTTCTGTTTGGAGTGATGTTGCTGCTAAGGCTAGCCGTGTTACATCTGTTTGGTTCTTGGCTACCAGCCCCATGTATTACTTGCAGAACTTGACACAGCCGCAAATGCTGTCGATTCCGTTCATGGCAGGTCGCCACAACTATTTCAAGGCTCAAGCCGCATTAGGTAAAGCTTACACTCAGTTAGGCGGTTTGATTAAAAACAGCAAGATTGACGAACCGTTTGACTTTAACAATGTGCCTGCGGATGTGCGTACGATGATCTCCACACTAGTGGACCGCGGTCGTATTGATATTGGCATGGAGACCGAGCTTGGTAAATTCCAAGTTGAAGGCGACGGTGCTGTTGCTCAAGGTGTCAATAAAGTTGATCGTGTTCTGCGTTCTGTTGGTCAGAAGATGGAAGCGATTAATCGCGTGTCCACTGCCATGGCTGCGTATCGTTTGGAGTTAGCTAAGACCGGTAACGTTAAGACAGCTACTGAGTACGCAGATGAGGTAATTTCTCAGACCCACGGAGACTACACTCGCAACAATGCACCCCGTGCGTTCAATACCAATGTGGGTAAAGTTGCACTACAGTTCCGCAAGTTTCAATTAATCCAGTTGACTCTGTTGACTAAGCTGGTGTCTAACTCTCTCAAAGGTGCGACTAAAGAAGAACGCACTGCGGCTCGTACGGCATTAGCGTTTACCCTAGGTCACACTGCGGCACTGGCAGGACTTGTAGGTATGCCCGGCTTTGCTGCCATCTCGTTTATTGCCAAGGGTCTGGCCGGCATGTTTGGCGACGACGAAGAGCCATACAACCTAGAAAAAGAATTGTATGAAGCCATGGTCTCGCAGTTTGGTGAGGATGCCGCAACGCTGATTACTCGCGGTGCGCCGGCTGCTGCAGGCGTAGACCTGTCAGGCAAGCTCGGTATGGGTAATGCACTGTCTGTTCTGCCATTTACGGACTTTGAGTTGTCTAAAGCTGGCGTGGCTGAGACAGGGTTTGCCATGGTGTTTGGAGCTTCCGGTGCATTGGCACAACGTTTTGCCGAGGGTTTAAAGCAGATTTCCGGCGGTGAATACTATCGCGGGTTGGAAAAACTAGCACCCAAGGGTATTTCAGATGCCATGAAAGCCGTTCGTGAAAACGAAGAAGGTGTGACTCGTCTTAATGGTGATGTGCTTGTGCCGGCTGATGAGATTGCCGCATGGGAATCTGTAGCCAAGGGATTTGGTGTACCGGTTACGTCGGATACTAAGCGCCGTTTCTTGACAGACATAAAGTTTGAAGAAGAAAAAGCCTTCAAAGACAAAGCTGCCAAGCTAAAGAACCAGTACACTAAAGCTCGCCGTGAAGGTGATGACACTAGCGCTGTTCGTGAAAAATGGAATAAACTCCAAGAAGAGCGAGTCAGTGAAGGATTTAAACGTGAGCCAATGTCTAATCTGCTGCAAGCTCCACAGGCACAAGCCAAGCGTGAGCGCGAGACAGCAGGCGGCATTCAGTTCAACAAACAGACACGTCGATTTACTCAGGAACTTGTAGGAGAACAGTGATGGCTAAGACACCAGCATGGACACGCAAAGAAGGCAAATCGGAAAAGGGAGGATTGAACGCCAAGGGGCGAGCCTCTTACAACGCAGCCAATCCGGGCAAGCCGGGGCTCAAAGCTCCGCAGCCAAAGGGCGGCCCGCGCCGAGACTCTTTCTGCGCTCGGATGGAGGGCATGAAGCAGAAGTTGACAAGCGAGAAGACGGCCAAAGACCCGAACTCTCGGATTAATAAATCATTACGTGCATGGAACTGCTAACATGGCTACTAAATCTACAGTTAACGCTGCCGGCAATTACACCAAACCCGAACTGCGCAAGCGGATTGTGTCTCAGGTAAAGTCTGCAGCTACGCAAGGCACTGGTGCAGGCCAATGGTCTGCCCGTAAAGCACAACTTGTTGCCAAGAAATATAAAGCTGCAGGCGGAGGATATAAATCATGAGTAAAAATCAAACACATTATTTACCCAATGGTAAAGTTTATGTAGGCCCTACTCACAAGAGTGGCGCAACATTAATGACGGGAGCAAAGCACACTCCTACCAGTAAAGTGTTAACGCATACACCGCCTAAGAAAAGTAAATGAAAGCCCCGCAGAAATCTCTAAAGGATTGGGGCGATCAGAAATGGCGCACTAAGTCCGGCAAGCCATCAAGTAAAACTGGTGAGCGCTATCTGCCTGAGGCTGCCATTAAATCATTAAGTCCTAGCGAATACGCAGCTACTACACGCGCAAAGCGTGTGGGTAAATCTCAGGGTAAACAGTTTGTGGCACAGCCCAAGACGATTGCAAAGAAAACTGCAGGGTTTCGGTAATTTCTTGTTGTAACAATTACGTTGTAGTATTAGTTTGCAGCCGTTTTGGTTGCACTAACACAGGGGCACATCATGAAATTTGAAATGGATTTTGGCGTTTATGGCAACAGCAAATTGGTTATCGAGACTCACGATTTTGACGTCATCGATATCTTCCAAAAGTTTGTAGAGTTTCAAGATCACTACGGTTGGGCTGTTGAGTACGAAGCCACGGCTGTGCTTGGCGATGAGTTTGAAGATGATACCGAAGAAGAGTTAGACGGCGCTGAGACTGAAGCCGCAGCAGAGGCCACTAAAGAGTAATCCTAAGGGGCTTCGGCCCCTTTTTTCTTTTTGGCTTTTTTGTTTTGACGTTCGTTGTGGTGATGTATGCGGTGGCAGTTGGCGCAGAGCACAACGCACTTCTTGACTTCTTCCATGGCACGTTTAAATGCGCGATTTTTAATTAGCTTGTTGACAGACTCTTCTTTGGTACTGCTATCTACGTGATGGAAGTCAAAGGTAGCCGGATGATTCTGTCCGCACTGCACACACGATAATGTAGCTTTGAAGCTACGCCACTGATCTTTGTATGCTTTGGCCGAGGCTCTACTGGCGGCAATTACAATTTCTTTATTGTTGGCGTAGTACGTACTTGCGTACGTTCTTTGTTTAGTTTGCTTAACAATTTTATCTTTATACGGCATGTTTGATTCGGTACTTCCAGTACAGCGCCGTTTTGAAACCCCAAGGTTGAGATGGCTCAAACATTTTGAAACCTATAGCTATCAAACTGTTCGCGGATGCAGGATTTTGGTGGGTATCAGAGATGAGCCAATTCATGCCTAACGCTTTGGCTTTGCGAATCCGCGCTTTAATAAACCTTTTCTGAAGCCCGCGTCCACGATGAGCGAGTACAACACCTGCCCGACAAAGATACATAGTGTCAGACCAACGACTAGAGGGAACAACACCAGCGAACCCAACAGCCTCACCGCTCTGTGTGTAAGCGACATACCAGTATCCTTGAGTAATTGGGTAAATTTTGTCCGCGGGAAGACACGCTTTTTGTAACCAAACGAGTAGTTGTACCACTTCCGGCTGGCGAGTATCGACAGGAACAACGCGGTATTTCATGCAACAATAATGCCATAAATTTGTGACAAATAAAAAAACCCCCAGTTTTTAGGCTGGGGGTTAAAGTCCATCAAGGAAACAACCGTGGCAAAGCGGTTAGTGCATCATACACCTACTAAAGATTCTGCGTCAACTTCTTGATTGTGAACTAGGGTTAATGTTGGAACTGCTTCTTTGTCTATCTTGTACATGTCCACGATGATGCAACGCTGTTGCACTGTGGGATAGTCTGTCCCCTTAGTCAATGTGACCTTCTCACCCTTGGATACAAGATAGCCACTGGCCGATAGCTTGTTCAGCATGACGTTATAGTCCGTACGATTCTTAATGCACCAGTCTCGGATTTCTTTCTGCGCAATCATCATGTGTCCTGCACAGGCTTTGTCCTTCTGCGTACCAAGAACGTAACGCCCCGCCACTTCACCAATGATCCGGCTTCGTGGTGTCTCAGGGCCACGACCATCGCGCTTATCCCTAAACTCATTTGTCACCAAAATACGACTAGCCAGTGAACTGACCATGCGGCTGAATGCTTCTTCGTCGGTCACTGTGTTAGACAGCATCACTGATTCTGCAAGGTCGCGTATTGTGGCAATAATGAATGTATACAAGGCATCAATGTCAAAGTCGATAATCCCCAGTTGCTTGCAGATACGAGCCATGACAATCGTGCAGGCCGTGTGGCTACGATAGAACCGGTACTTTGGACTGGGTATTTCCACAGTCAGTTGATGCACCATGGTCTGAACTTCTTCAGCAATGCGGTCATAGTTGGCCACAACGTACTTCACCATAATCTCGCCGGCAACACCAGTGTTGCGATCAAGCTCGTCCAATGCTTGTGCAATCTCACGGCTACGTGCTTCTGTATCCCCTTCACCATTTGAGTTGGCCAAGTGCGAATACCTGTCTACGCTCAACTGAATAACGCGAACCGCTTCGGCTTGTGAGTTTGCTTGATTTGACGCTAGCATGCCATGGAAATCCATGTTGCCAGTTACAAACATATTTAAACGCCACTCGGCTGATTCAGCAAGACTGACCGTGCCGCCAGAGGATTTAAGACGCTGACGCTCTTTCCCGTTAGCTATGCCGTAAGCAATGTCGCTGATGGTGCTAGGCTCTGCTGTAGATAACTCATCTAGCAATACAGGCATGCCGCGAATCGTACCAAGCACTGCCCATAGAGCAAGGGGTGTAAAGCCTTGCTTACCGTTAATAGACAGCTCAGAGGGAGCACCGAACGCCGCAAGTGATGCATGGCATACCGTGGTTTTACCGCGAGCAGTATCTCCGCCATGTAGTGCAAACAGAACACCTTTGTACAAAGACTCGCACATGGGTGATAAGAGCGTACCCCATCCGGCACACAGTGCGTACTGCCAAGGCTCAGCGCCTTCGCGGTTGTAGAGGTAGTTTAGGCCACGAGCGTAGCCTTCTATCGTACCCTTTGGGATCAGGTGCTTGGCGTATCTGCGAGCGTTACCGCCTACTAATACAGTACGGGTCGTGCCGTCCTTACAGTGCAGTCTGTCACCAAGCAAGAACGATCTGTCATCGCGCCAGCCAAAGCTGGTCATCGTGCTAGTCTCTTCTACTTGTAGTTTCAGTGCTTTAAGTTGGTCGCGTAAATATGCAGCCATGTGGGAACCTGCGTCTTTGTGGTTACTGGTATGTAATTCATGCTTGGCCAAGGCCCGTAGCATGTCCGTGTTAGAAGCGATTGACTCGCCCGAAATATCAAACTCACGAATCTTGTGGTTCGCCATGTGCATGCGAACGCCGTGCCGATACGTGCCATCCTCACCGCGGATGCGGCTTGTTAGATAGAACAGATCGTGGCAGAAAACCATGGGGTGCAGTACACCATCTTTGTCAGGGATCATGCGGCTCATGAGTTGGCCATCCCACAGGTAGCCAGTTGGCAACGCAGGAACTACAACCGTTTGAACGACACCATCTTCAGTGACACCTTCTTTTTCTACCTCAACAGATATAGGGATAACCCTACCTAGCACCATAGGTGTTTTAATCTTGCCCTTGAATTCACAGCCCATACATCCGTCAGGGTTGCATTTCTCAAAGAAGTCGCACACCGTCGGAGCCATCGTCCAAGTATCTATCTTGGCCTGCGTCTCTTCGTATGTGTAGCCGGGGTAGTCTTCGCTCCAACTGTGCATCAGAGCTTCGCCATCCGTGCAGTATTTTGCAAGGCCGGCTACGCCGCGCCAAGGCTCGTACCCAATGTCACCCTTCTCGGCTCGCATCGCTGCAACTTGGGCGCACTTGGTTACGATCACATCAAGGGATGTATCTACTTGTGGGAACTCCATCATCAAATCAGAATTCTTACTGCGCTCCCTGATAGGCGCATCTTTGATCATCTTGACTTGATTAGCCTTGACGTATACGCTCAGCTTTGCAGCAAGGTCTGACGGCTCGCATGGTTCGCATGAGGCTAGAACTTTGACTACTTTTTCTTCGCCATTCTTACGATTGACTGCACCCGGTGGGCGCAAGATTGATGCAAAGTCAGCAGTGCGGCTAGGATCGGCAATCACACCTGCGTGAGCAAGCGCCGACTTCAGTGCAGTGGCAACCTTCACCCACGTAGCGGATTTAATATCTTTAGTCAGCGGCCAGTAGGCATGAACTCCGTTGCCCGAATCTACGATGAGTGGTCGTGGCCATGCAACATCTTTGGCAAACTTGGTAATGGCAATGACTGCATCTTTCTTGGTGAGGTATCCATCACCCTTGTCAAATTTAGCCTGTCCACAATCTAGGTCAACCCAAAATGATCGTGCGCAATCCCAGTTCTCAGGGATGCGGTATTTCTTTTTGATCGTGCCGTCAGGCTGATCTATCTCCACTGCGGGTTTGAGGTAAGCCGCACACGCATGAAAGATTTGGTAATTGCTTCGTGGCGCAATCTCGGCGATCTTATCCGCCATGTCTTCAAGATCAACTTGGACTAGGTGCGCAGGAAACTTGTTACCCTCTTTAAAGAGGGCGATGTAATGTATGCCGTGTTCCGGCAGTATCAACTTGAGAAAATCGAGTGTGTTCATCTCACACTCTTTCGATAATGCTCTTCCCAGTGGCATGCGAACCAACGGTGACGGTTCGGTCTAAGTGGCTAACGACGGCGGCTTTCATCTCATCCATTTGGATGCTGTTCCTGCCAGACTCAACGATTACACGGGCGATCAATTCGGCTAAGCCAAGAATGATTTCCCCATGGTTGAATCCTTTACCCGCGATAGCAAAGTTTGCTTCTTTAACGACGCCAGCTACTTTGCGCGCCTCGATTGCATAGCTCATATGTACTCCAAAGTGGGTGGGGGTACTAACTGCCCGTCTACAAGCTTTCAAAAAGTATAGAGCGGCTTTCCCCCCGATTCAATCAGTCATCGAAATCAATGTCGGCGATATCTAAATCGTCAACCACGATCTCAGGCTCAGGCTTCTTCTCAGCTTTGGGCTTCTCGGCCTTTGGTTTCGCTTCCACTTTGGGCTTGGCTTTCTCAATCACTTCTTCCGTAGCAACGGCTGCTGCTTGCGTTTCTTTGACATCTGCTTCGGCCAGTGACTCGTGTACCGCAGTCATACTACCGCCAATAATATCCCGAACCGTTTCGGACTCAGACATTTCTTTGACTTCTTTGTACGTCTCATCGTCCAAGATACCAACAGGCTTAAACGCCAACTTGGGAGACTCGGCTTCCATATCAAAGCTAATCTTTGTAATCACTTGATCGTAGTCAGCACCTCGATTGTCCAAGAACTTCACGTACTCAGACAGTGGCTTCAGTGAAGCGGGTGGGATGCGGAGCAACATGGGCTCGTTGATTTGGTCAACGGCGGCAATAGCCAAACGCTTGGAATCAGAGCAAGCCTTACCTTTACCCATACGAGCAGAACCAAACTGGTTGTGTGTGCACGTTGCGCACTTCTTAGACTGAGCGTTAGTCGCATCGGATGCTGGAGCTACACCATCGTTTGAGTAGCAGTCAGGCTTTTGCTTCTCGCTAGACTCAGGATCGTAGCCCTTCATGTAAAACACCTTGGCAGAACCGGGGTTGCCCTTGATGATCACAGCGTCAATGCTCGTAGCAGGGCTGTCAGGGTCTTTGGGGTTAGGCAGAACTTTACGCTCGCCAGCTTTTACCACGGCAAAGACTTTGCCCTTGATGGACACTACGGGGAATCCTCCGCCGCCTGCTGACATGAGGTCAGCGTTGAGGCCGGAGACACGCTTTTTAAAGTGGGCGGGTAAATTGCCACTGTCAAATGGAATGATTTGCATTTTGTTTCCTAGGGGGTTAATTAAGAGCGGCGAATGTTCACAGTACGTTCCACGGCGAGGTTGATCCCCGGTGGTAAGTCCCCGTCACTCGCTTCTTGGAACTGCTTAATAGCAGAGGCGGACGCACGGATTTCCATGAGGCTCCATTCTTCGTTGGCTTTCACGTAATCCATGAATACATCGCGGTCAGCAACACTGGCCGTTGTCCTTGTCGATGTGTATGCAGTGCCGAACTCAGTTTTAATTGAATCCATGCCTGTAGTGTTAAATACTTCTAGTAGTTTAGCCTCTAACTTGTCCATTTTTTGTTGGACGGGCGCGGCTAACTCTTGGTAGTCGGCTTTCAACTTTGCCTTTTGATCGCGCAATTTGACGTATAAGCCTACTGCATCCGATAGTTTCATATTGTTTCCTTGGGGGTATTAAATTTACGCTCGTAGCGGCGCTTTGTAAATAGGGGTGAACCCTATTCGGGTCGATCTTTCATCATTTCAAGCAAAATTCCTTGCATAGATTGTTTGTCTTGCAGGCGTTTGTATACACGTCGTTCAATGTCAGAGCCAGCGATGTGGGCAATCACTGTCGTCTTGGTTTGGCCGGGTCGTCTTACACGCGCACATGCTTGTTCGTATATCTCATTGCTGTGTACGGGGGCGTACCAAACAATGGTCGTAGCGGCTGTTAAAGTTAAGCCGTGACTCATGGTTGCAGCGTTAGCCACAAGCACACGAGGGTCGTCAGTTTTCTGAAAGGAAGAAAAAATCCTATCCCTGTCAGCTTTGCTAGTTTCACCATGGACAATTTCCACAGCCCAGTCTTTTGATAATTCTTTTGCTACTGTTTCCAATGCGGCAGTCAGCGGCACAAACACAATGACCTTGCCACTCGATTCGTCAATCAATTCCTTCAGCGCATCCATGCGCGGCTTAGATGGTATGACTACTTCGTTGCCGTCAATGCCGTAAGCGACACCGCATGCTATTTGAATAAGCTTGTTTGCCTTAACCGCTTCGTTGATCGCCAGAATCTGGCCGCCTGCGTACTCGGTAGAGAGCTTGCTCAGCATGTCTTTGTATGCTTTCTTCTGCTCATCAGTCATCTCTACATCCCGGGTCAAGAACACTTGCTCGGGTAGGTCAACGCAGTCGTCTAGGGAATACCTAATTGATGGTTGCATAAGTTGATAAACCGTGTCGTTGGCATCCGTTCGTGCAATCCATTTGTACTGTGTCAACTGACGCATTACAAGGTCTCTAAATTTACCAAAGTATTTAGGTAAGTCTTGGTTGTCCGGCGTAATGAGTTTGCATTGTGCCCATGCATCTGTCGGTGCATTAGGCGTAGGTGAACCTGTCATACCCCATACTCGGCGTGACATTTGTTTGTTGCAAATTTCATTCAACGTCTTCCATCGCTCCGTGCTTGCATTGCGAGCAAGGGCCAGTTCGTCAACAACAATTAGATCAATGTCATCTCGGGCTTTGAGCTCGTCTTTGATGATAGATAAACCGTCAATGTTGATGATGTACACGTCAGAGAGCTGCTTAAGTAACTTAGTTCTTCTCTCTCTGTTGCCGTACAGCACTGTAGCTGTAAGGTGCGGAAAGGTTTGGAACACTGAGTCGCCCCATGTACGCTCCATGGTAGAGAGCGGACACACTACGAGCATGCGCTTGACTTGCCTTGTTCTACGCAGATAGTCATAAGACCAAAGAGCAGAATTAGTTTTGCCAGTTCCCATGTCGTTAAGGCAGAACGCTCTACTGTGCATGGACAAGAAACTTGAGGTCTCTCGCTGTGCTTCAAATGGATCGTGCTTGCCGGATACCTTAGGCCATGCATAATGAATGGGCATCGGGTCAGGGACTTCAAAACCTAAGTTTCTCAGAACCCTTGTTTCATCAGGTCTGTGAGGCACTGCAACTACTTTGCCGCCTTGATAACTGACTGTTACTGCTGATGGTATGACAGTGGTTACTCTCTCAGGGTGTTTGAGTTTAAGTAACACTGCCTTCTTTTCTTTGTGAATTAGCATGATAGTTTCATTGCTACGATGAGGGCGATTATTTGTTCTTCGGTTATAGGCCGTTTAAGTTCCATATAGTGCCACGGGTTTTTGAAGTCAGGGTTTGTTGTCCATTCGACTCTTACATCATTAGTCATAACGTCTAGAGAGTGATCTACAGCGTAAACATTATTGGGGACTGAGTAGCCAAATAGTGTTGGCTTTTCTCCCCCGCCGTACCATACTGGAAAATTATTTGTCAGGGTTGTAACTGCCACTACCTTTCCTCCATGCTCTATTGGTTGATCGATCTTGCACTGCGGTATTACCCTTGCCATTACCGCCGCCGTTCTCCAATGACTTCTTGTGGGCAACGTCTTTACCATCGCCAACATTTGCTTTGCCGGTCTTGATGGCATCACGCCTTGCGGCGTTGTTCTTTACACGCTTAGCCGTTTCTTCGGGGCGAGCGTTATACTCTTTTTGGTATGCTAACTTTTGTTTAGATGATGTGGCCATCATGCTCTCCATGCGATTTTGTCTAAAAATTCATGCAATTGTTGTGCGTCGTCAACCACTATTGAATACCCACCGTGGTTGATAATCTCGGCTAACACTCTGTCTTGGTTAGCTGTCGTATCTTTGCGTTTGCCGGGGGCTTTGGTTTCTATTCCTAAAAACCGGCCATTCCAACAACAAATGAAGTCAGGGATTCCGACTTGCCCCATGCCGTTTTGCATGGGTTGGTAGTACCAAATGGTACGCTCTTTAAGTAGTTTGCGCACTGCATCTTTGACTTTACCTTCGGGTGTCATAAGTAGTTTCTCTTGCCGTTGAAGCTGCAGGTAATAACAGGACACCATGCCTTACACAGACCGGATGATCGTGCAGGCCATTCTTCTTTGTCGTAGGCTCGCTCTAAACGAATTGCCCGTGGCAGTAAGCCTTGCCATACATCGGCTAGCTCTTTGCGCATGACTTTCTTTTTATCTAATTTCTTTTCCTTGAGCCACACGAATACGGTTGTAACTTCTTGCACTTCGGGGTAGTAGTGGAATACGTAAGCTGCGTATAGATCAAGTTGCTCGGTCGGCTTGCGCTTACCGGTCTTGTAGTCCATGACGACTGCGTTCTTACCATTGATGACAACCAAGTCAGCGATGCCTCGACTCCATGCGTTGTCCCAATCTGCAGGTTGAAAGTTCTTGTCAATGGCAAACTTAAGTTCGGCGTGTTTCTCTCCGCCAAGCTTTGCAATTTTATTAGCAATAGGTTGCCACTGCGTCATACCTTCCGGTAGTAGTTCTCCATGGAGAATGAAGTTCTCAAAGGCGGTGTGAACCCTTGTACCCCATACAGTATGTTCTGTAGGCGGCTCTACTATGTCCCTGACCACTTTTAAGTGATAGAACTTTTTTGGACAGCTCTCGAATGAATCAAGTTGGCTGTACGTCCATGCAGGCATCATAAATTTCCAATACATTACGCCCCAACTCATAATTCAGTTGGGATCGAACTACTAATATAGAGGTGTGTATGTGGTTTGTCAACCCCGTGTTTCTACTTAGCGTCGCCGTAGCAATCAGCTATGTCACCTTCAGACCACGTAACCAACTCAGGCCACCACGATGGCGGTGTACGCATAATACTTTGCAATTCTTTCAGTAGTGTGTCGGCGTAAGTCTCAGGCACTACATAAACAAGCTCATCGTGAACCATGAGTGCTGGCGACATTTGCGTGCGCTTACGAAACTCAAGAGCGTTACCCGCAATCACATCTCGTGCAAGGGCTTGGACAAGATTCTCTACACCTTTCCCGGCATAGATTCTTGCCTTGTGGCGTCCTGCTCCATACCACCATTCGTGCTTGCCGTTGTCTACTTCCTTGCGTAGCTCAGGATAGTAAATGCGTCGACCCGATGGCAAACGAACCGCCTTGTGTTCAGTAACGCACATACCCCATGGATCGATGGCTGTCTCGTTGCCTTGCATCAGATCAGTCAGACTCTTTTGAAATGCTTTCCATCCATCCACAATGTCCGAATATTGCTCACGCCAATCAGTCACGATACTCAATGACTCTGCGTCTGTAAGCTCTAAGCCGCCCATGAGTTTGGCTACACGCTTGAACGTCGGCGCGCCGGCCCCAAAGCCTAGACCTAACTGAGCGACCTTGGCCAGTTGTCGTTGATCTTTTGTAACCGCATCTGGTTCAATGTCGTACCTTGCAGCCGCAAACGCTCTGTACAAGTCGGCTTCGGCATCGTCCGCATACATCCCCATAGACGACGGAACCTTCCATAAGTAGTGGTTAACCCTTAGTTCGATACCGGACAGATCAGCCACGATAACTTTGTAGCCCTTGGGGGCAAGCAGGCTCATGCGTAGAGCATCAGATGGCTTAGGGTTTTTACCTATACGCGGTAGATTCTGCATGTTGTATTGCTCACCCGACCAACGCCCTGTTGTATCCGCACCACAGTATCTAAGAGGCACGGGCAACTTGCCACCGCAGGCATCAGCCGCACGAATGAACGCTTCGAGACGTGTCTCCAGCAGCGTGGACTTGACTTCGAGACGCGCCCTTGCAGCCGCAGCAACGATTGGGTTAGCGTGTTCTTGGAGCTTGATGAACTCCTCGTCGGTCTTAGCCAATGCAGGTGTCATCTTGGCAGGGTTAGTCGGTGATGGTTTCGTGGGAGGATCGATGCCAAGGCTCGTGAGCAACTCGGAGAACTTAGCCGAACTAGCCAGTTGGGTACGCACTTGTTCTTCGACAGACACTTCGTCCACGATATCGTCGATGCCGATCTGCTCGGCTAGCTCACGTAGTGAGCGACTCTTTTCGGCTTTAACGGACTCCTGTGCCTCCCGGATTAGTCTGTAGTCGAGATTGAACTTAGGCTCCACAAGCATTCGTGTAGTCATGTCGATCTGAACCATCTCGGCCTTGGATATGCCCTTGGCCAACTCTTTGAACAACTTCGCACACAGGTCTGTATCGACCTTGTTGTACTCTTTCATGGATGCAAGCTCGGTAGGTGTGAAGTCAACTAAGCGTTTACCCTTAGTATTCGTGGCCTCAAGGCTCAGCTTCGTACCAATGTTGAACTCTTTGCTCAGGTTCTTAAGTGATACACCGCAAGTCTTCTTGTATTTGGACATGGCCATGGCTTGAGTACACCCCCACATCTTGGGCTTGATGCCAAAGCGCCAAGCAAGAATCATAGAATCAAAGCCGGACATGTTCTTGGGTACACCCCCACATCTTGGGCTTAATACCAAAGCGCCAAGCAAGAATCATGGAATCAAAGCCGGACATGTTGTGCCCAATGGCAATCTTGTCAGACCAGTCCATGCAGTTCAATGCGTGTTGGATTTTGTCTTCGCCAAAGAATACATCGGTCGGGAAGTTAGCTACCTTGATAGCCACCGCTTGTATTTCTGTATCAGGGTGCATGACGTATTCTGTCGGGGGCATCCTTGTCAGTGAGTGAGTAGTAGACCAGTAGGTCTCAAAGTCTATATAGACAGGTGTCATTGATTTCTTCTTCCAATGTTGTTAGGTTTAGGGCAGTTCTCAGGCACGTCAACGACGACCCAAATTGCCGCTAACGTGTTGCGGTAGGTTGCTAACTCCCACCGATCTATGTACACACCAAACACACCCTCCAATGATTTGTTGACAGAACGAACTTCTATGCCAGTGAACTTGGCTATGTCGCTTGCCTTCAAACCATCGGGGTGTCGTTTAAGTAAGTCTCTAATGATGTTGTGGTTACTTTTCAAACAACTTCCACTTCTGCATTAGTCTCTATCCATAC
>Ga0209246_10000474_pt1 | contig 17138 bp, 19 predicted proteins | sample LauGreSpBDMM15SN_2_FD_187560 | JGI IMG/M metagenome (GOLD analysis project Ga0209246, IMG submission 187560) | Freshwater lake microbial communities from Lake Michigan, USA - Sp13.BD.MM15.SN (SPAdes) (version 2) | ecosystem: Environmental > Aquatic > Freshwater > Lake | place: Lake Michigan...
AAAATTGCTTTTAGGTGAAACAGCGCTCTTTCCTAAGTCCAAACCTTCAAAGTCCTGACGAAGCTTCGCATACTTAGCATCAGCGGCGGCCAAGTCAGGATTGGTCTTTAAAACCTTGTCTAACTCGTCGCGAACATTGGACACCGCGCGATATGTGGCAGTCGCTTGCGAAGTGCCTTCGCTCTTAAGCTTGGTCAAGCGATCATCGATAGCCTGCCTCACCTTAAGGAGTGGAGCAGTATCGACTTTAATGCTGCCGTCTTTGTTAAAAAGATAAGAGTTGATTGTTTCAAGCTCTTTAGCTTCAGAGCCGACGGCAGTTTCCAGCTTAGCTGCGATACCTTGAGCAACAGGAGCGACATCCAGCGCCATTTTGCTGGCTTTGGCTGCTTCATAATCAGCGGATGTTTTCTGTTGGCGCTCAAGCTTAGCAGCGACCTTCTCAGCCTCATAATCAGGCTTGGCACCAAGCTTGGTTTCCATGATGTCATGAGCAGCAGAGTTCGCACCTTCTGCTCTTTCACCGAACCTGTTTTTGAGAATACTTGTAGGCTTGCCGCCCATCGCAGCTAATCCGCTAGCCTCTGTGGTTAAAGCAGGATCGATATCGGCTAGAGTTGCATTAGGTCCTAATTGCTTGAGCCTGTTAGCGGCTTCTGCTGGGGTCAACCCATCAACTTCAGTCAAGCGAGCCAGCACATTCCTAGCGGCACCAGGATCAATTCCAGTGCCCCTGACGATATTGTTAATAGCTATCTTCTCAGCAATAGCACCTAAGGCTTTCTTGCCATACTTGAGCGCTCCTTCAGCCAGAGGACCACCGACAGCACCATAAGCAGCATTTTCACCAACGTTAGAAATTAAACCCTGATCATTAGCGGAATTTGTAGCCGCTCCAAACACAGCGCCACCAGTGGCACCGCGAAGCACAGACGCTCCGAGCTTGCCCACATAAGGCAGTGCTTTTACAGCAGCATATTCAGGTGTAGCAGCGGCTAACGGAGCGGTGGCGACAATTTGTCCACCTATCCGGCCCCAATCAAACGCACTGTTATCTACAGGAAGAGCAGCCTTCTCACTGGCTTCAGCCTGTTTAAATCTTTCATTACGCGCAGCACCGCCACCAAACAAAGTTCGCACTGTAGGATTTGAAGATGTGTCAGCTAAATTGCCGACTGCTTCATCTACATACCCAATGCCGTGCGCCACAGTTGTGGGCACATCTTTCACACCTTGCCAAACACCACTAGCAAAATCTCTGATGCCTTGACCAACAGGACCAGGAGCATCGGCATTGCGAGTTGGCTTAGGTGTCTCAGTTCCAGCAGGTGAAACATATATGCGCCCATTATCGACGCGGCCCCTAGTCGCAGCAGGAGCGACACCAAAAGCGGCGTCTAAGTCGCCAAAATCAACTCCTTCGATCTTGGCCTTGTCTGACGCAGATTTGTTAGGTGTTGCGTCCCCTGATTTAAAACCACCGAAAGAAGCGTCTAAATCTTCAAGGTCAATACCTTCTAATTTAGGCATCAATTTATTCCGTTAATGAGGCGAAGCTTTTTAGCCGTAGACAGAGATTTTAAAAATCTAATGCCTTCTTCTTTCTTGGCACCAGTGGCATTCAAGGCGTTATTCTTCATTTCAATGTAAAGCTGCCTCGCATCTTCAGGAGCCATTTTGTCGATAGTGTATGCGCGCTCGTCTTGGCTTGTTGGGAATTCAGATGAGTGCTTACCATACTTGGAATAATCAGAACCTTCGAAAGCACCAGGACGAGCGATTTCAATTCGCTCACGACCAATGATCTTTTGAACCATGTGAGTGAGAGCAGGCTGCAACTGCGTCTTAGCATTAGCATTGCTGCTTTCTTTAATAGCCAAATCAGCATCAGAGCGAGAGCCGTTCTTATCGACAAACTGAGCTAAATTTTTATTCAACATCTGATAGATGACAGCAGGGTTTTTTTCATCCGCGCTAATGATACCTAAATTAGTTAACCTGGCTCTGATGTCATTGAATGTAGGGGTACCTACACCAGTCTTACTCAACTGCCGTCCCAAATCCAAAGCTTCTTCGAGCGGCTTCAACGCAGTGGCTTTAGCAGTGGCGCTGGATTGATCAGTTGCATACTGCTTCTGACCTGTTTCAAAATTCGGAGGAGCAGCAGCATTCAAACCAGAAGATATGCGGCTTTCGACACCAGGAGCAGGGCCAGCAGGAGCACCAGCCTCCATATCAGTGCGGCGGATAGTGGGGCCAGTGGGACCGCTCACGCGCGGCTCTACAGGCAGGCTACGGACGGGTTTCGGAACGATGGGGGCTGTAGAGCCAGCAGCATCAGGAACCGCCACAGGGAGCGCTCTGCCCGCTGGTTGCACACCTTCAGGACCAGCGGGGCCAAGGATTTTAGCCTGACCACCTATATAAAATGGAGTTCCAGGAGCAAGCTGCGCAGGCAATTTAGTAGCAGCCTTGAATGCACCTGTTCGTTGATCCCTGACACCTTGATATTTGACAGCACCGCTATCCACAGTTTCAGGGGAACCATACTGCTGATTGATGCGCTGTTGTGTGTCCATGCCTCTACGCAAAGCATTTTCTGAAAACGCTTTGACACTAGGAGCTGCGTTAAGCTCCTCCATCATGTGATTGACAGCTTCAGGGGGCAGCTTAAGAGTTTTGGAAAATCTGTTTAATCTCTCAGCAGCCTGCTGCTTAGTGATATTCGGGTCATCAATCATGGTTGATAATTCTTGGTTCATCAACCCGAATTGAGTATTCATCAAATCAAGCTTCTGCTTATCTATATTGATAGCGCCGCTTTGAATTTGCTGAGACTGCTGTTGCAATGAGCCAATCTTACCAGCCATCTCCAAAGGAGATACCGGCAAAGCCTGATTGTAGCTGGAAACGTCTGCTTCTAATCCTGGCATGTTCTAAATCTCAATATACGGGCATAGAGTAGTTGCCTACTTGTGTGGTAGCCGGATTAGAGCCACTGCCGTATAGCCCCTTATAAGCAGCGTATCCTCCGATATTGGAAGCTAGATTGCCCACACTAGCGCCAATTTTATTATCAGCAGCAGCCTCAGCGTTAGCCCCTCCTGTCAGAGCAGACCCTGTGTTGTAAGCTGCTTTTTCACCGAGCACACCAGTCTGCGCAGCGGCATTTTCACCAGTATCGACTAAACCTTTTAAACGATTGTAAGCATTCGTCTGATTGGTGTTAGCCATATCGAACGCAGTTTTGTAGGTGTCAGTAGCCAACCCTTTAGCGAAAGCCGCCGCACCTTTCAGCGCCGCACCTGAGCTAGCCAAGCCTCTGGCTGCGGCCGAATTGGTGACTGCCTTCTGACCTTGAGTAGAAGCGAATTTATAATAGTCGCTGTTTTCTAACTGATTGGGATCAACACTGATTGGGGAAGTCAGCTCGGAGAGCCTGTTGGTTAGCTGCGTAGAAGCGGTTTGGCCGATATTGCGATACGGGCTTAAATCTTCTCTGGTTTGCTGATATTGCTGCTGCTGAATACCGGCAACCTTGTCAGCATTAGCTTTCTGGACATCAGCAGCCTTGCTGGCACCATAAGCGGTAGCTGCGCCACCGATGACCGCTGATCCGATAACCGCTGTCGCAACCCATGCCATGTTACTTAACCCCAAAATAATAATCAAACATCACAGCATAGAAAATGAATAACATCATAATGTTAATTCCAACTGATCGGATTTAGAAAATTCTAACCACTCGTTCTCGCTCTTAGCGATGAAAACTTTTTCTATCTCGCTCACGTCAGTCTCATCGGTACCATGAATGGTGGTCCAGACGCATTCTGTGAGAGTGTGGGCAATCCGCTTTGTACCAGGAGGCGATACGACCGTGAAAGGCGCTTCGACTTCTCGGATACCCTCCTCCGTGTATACCTGCATTCTGCCTTTTGACAAAATGTTTAATTGCTTAAATTTGTGAATGTCTCCGGTCAGGATGACGCCAGCCGGGATGGTGATTTCGCGAGCGTAGACGCCTTGTGAAAAATAATGCTTGACGGGAATTTCAACCTGAGGCTGTTCCCTCATAAATGCTTCAGCAGCGAAAATCTTATCTCTAGTGTTGAGATTATCTAAGCTAACTAATTCATTCATGCTATGGTCCTGTCAATCTGCATATCTAATCTCCGTAAAATAAAACTGTAGGATCAGTGGCAGGATTGCCGACAAATGTCCAAGTCAAGGTATCACCAATGGCGATAGGGATTATGTGAACACCGCTCAAATCTATGATAGGGTCAGTTCCAGATGGAGGAGGATTTCCTCTATAAAAATTCACTGTTGGCGCACCTGCTGGCCAACTGATGATAATTTTTCCTCTCTGGTTCGCCTGATAAGGTTGTGCTGACGAGCTAACATTGATAGCAGCGGGAGCCTTCTGCACAAACTGCTGAAAAAATTGCGTCCAAGGAGTAATCAAGAAAACTCTAATCTTACCATCAGCCGTAGCGGCAATAGCAGATTGAGTGTTCGGAACTGGCCTAGTGTTAGTTGTCACGTTCTAGCCTTAGCTATTTCAATAAATCCGCCATTTAGAGCGACATCAGCGTCAACCGACCATTGTAATTTAAAAACTCTATCGCGTCCCATGCCAAGCCTATTCCAGGAAACAGTAGTAAAATATTCGCCAGTTTTGCCCAATGACTGAGCGACAGGATTTCCGTAGCTCACTCCTTTATTGTCAGACCAGCTTAAGAATATTTCCGGGTCAGCTTCCTGATCGGCGATGCTTCCGACAGTAACGTCAGCATCAAAATTTTTATAAGTAATCCTTTCGTAGTTCCCTCCGGTGATGTGGGTGAGAGTTTTAATTCTGACAATTGGTCCGGTAGGGGTAGCAGGAAAGTAATCGGTAAAAACATCTGGGCTCAATCTAAGAATATTTCCATTCTCAAAATCGCCAACCAGAACTGAACCAAAAGCAAACATACAGCAATTAGCTCTGTGCCTGTTCAAAACCCCATTAGCGTCAGCCCAATTCCATTCTAACCAATGCTTAGTAGATAGATCATAGAGCCAAGACTTATTAGCAGCAGGAAATATTAAAGCATAAAAGGAGTGGTCCGATAACTGAAAGCAAAACCCTATAGCATCTGCTAGAGTAACATAGCTTTTAAATTCAGCTACTAATCTAGGAGTTGATATCTCAGTAACATCATAACCCTGCCCTTGAAGCACCAAGCCATTTCCTTGCTGGTCCTGCTGCAAGAAAAATACCAGAATGTCTTGACTGGCAATCGAATAAGCTGCTGAGCATCCATGATTGATGTATGCACCTTGAACTTGCTGGAAGTAAAAATCAGCAGCTCCGGTGCCGATCCACACCTCACTTGTGAGTGTGCCGATAAGCCAAAGCTCACGATGCACAACCATAATTCCCACAATAGGATCATTGAAGCCAGACTTCGCGGCAATATCTAAAGGATCGAATGCGCTATCGGGTGTGGAGTATGTCCAGGTAAATCCTGCCCCTGTTCCACCAATATCAGCAGCAGCCGCGCTAAGAACATCTCCTGTGGTGTATCCTTTTCCGCCAGTGACTATGCTCACAGCAGTCACAACATTGCCACCCACAGTGATATTAGCGGTTGCTCCTGTGCCAGTACCTCCAGTGAGCGGAACGTTACTATAGCTTCCGTTAGTGTATGCTGCTCCAGGCGTCGTGATGCTTCCTGACGCTATGGCGGTGCTAGACAGCATTCCGTATGATGCGTTGGACAGGCTAATGAAAAATTGATTGCTGTCAGGAACATTGAAAATAAAAAACGTATCTAGCAAGTCTACGAAGTCAGCACCGTAGAAATTAGGATCAATTATCTTAGCGAATGCGTTGGAAGCCATATCGATGACATAGCCATTGACACCATCTACTAAGACAACACATGCCTTATTATCTTTAAAATAAACCTGTGTGGGGGTATCTGCTATACTGCCTACTTGGATAATCTGCCCATCAGGAGCCAAATAGAAAACGCTAGGGCCGACAACAAAATATGCAGTATCGATACTAGTCCTGTATGTTCCTCTAACTTTAGCATTCACGTTCGAATTCACATGAAGCTGAGAACCAGGAGTTTGATAGTAGGTGATAGGAACAGGTGCTTGAGGATCAACACTCGCGTTAACCTCAGCGTACAAATTAACGCATTCTTGACCGCTAGCAATAACGCTTTGACCAGCATAAGAAGCGCTAAGAAGTGGAAGCCTGCTCATTTTATGTGTTAACCGCGATAAAGGACATATATTTCTTCGTTAAACAATCGCGCATTTCTACATCCTAAGCATTACTTTTAGCCCTTGCTGTCCGCCAGCAGAGCCACTTCCAGCGCCCGTAGAGAAGTTTGTACCGCCAGCAGAACCATCACTGCATTCAACTGCTTGGATGAAGTGAACACCGAGTTGCGGGACATAAGTTCCGCTAGGATGCTGCCCAACCTGAATGCCAGATGAATTGGTAACAGCATATCCTTGAAAATCGAACGATGCAGTCGCATCAAGCGCGAAGCCGACGCGGCCAACTCCACCTCCTGCGTTCATGCTTCCAAACATATTTGTGTATGAAGCAAAGATAGACTCTTCGGCCAGCCCTGAAACGAACGTAACCCGATTTCCGTTACTGGCATTGACGGAGCGCGGTGTTGTACTCGTCATGCTCCATCCGGCTGATGTGTCAATAACCGTGGTACCAACCATCGTTCGGTTGTACATATTCCAGACGCCAAAGAAACCGGCAGTCCCGCCAGCAGAAGGCCCTCCATAAATCCAATCAAGCTGCGACGACCCATTGCTCCTGGTTGTACCAACATACGTTCCGCGGCTTGCCGCAGGGCCGTTTGTGATAGAGGCGTTGTTGAGCAGAATGCCATTGACCATCACCAAGGCCGTACCGGCAGAGCGCGCAGTGTCACTCGTCCAATCAGGACCATGACCTATGCGGATTGTCCCGCTGTCGTTCCAGACAAACCAATCATTTACCTTGCTGGCACCTATCGCGGCCGGGCTTTTCGTAGTGTCAGTGGTCGCGACCGAGATTTCGCCGCCTGTAATTGGCGTGGAAACAAAGTTGGTGCCGTCATAGATCGGCACCTGATTTCCTTGATAGGCCGTATAGTAAATGGTCGTTTTAGCACTTTGCGTTGTCGTCATGACCGGGGTCGCTGTCTGTAACGTAAGACGACCCTGAGGAAGAACAGGAAGCGTGATAGCGCCAGTCTGGCCGTTTACCGATGCAACAGAACCGCCCGACGAAATTGAAGAAACAGTCGCCCGCTTCAATGCACCAGATGCGGCCTGATCTGAGATGATAACTAAATCGGTTGCCGCTGGTGATGCCTTCGACGTCAAAGACCCTATGTCTACAGCGGTTGGTGCGGCGCTTCCGGATGTATTGTTGACGACGAACGACCATGCCGCTTGGGCATTCAGACCGGATAGCGGAAGACCAGTTGCATTCGTCAATGTAGCCGAAGCTGGCGTTCCCAGCGCTCCACCATTAGTGACAAATGATCCTGCTGACCCTACATTGACAGCTAAAGCAGTTGATACACCTGTGCCAAGTCCAGTAATATTGGCTATGGCCGGGGTGCATGTAGTTTGAGAAGCAGCGGTAATCAGTCCTTTAGCATTGGTAGTAAATGCTGTGCACTGTGTAGAACTTCCAAAACTTCCAACATTTGCATTAACTGTAGCTAATGTGAGCGCACCTGTTGAAGTATTAGCAGTTGCGTCACCGCTTAAAGTAAAACCTCCGAAAGCTCCACTGTTGTTATATTGAATTTGTCCGCTACTGCCTCCAGGAGTTCCACCACCTGAATATTGAGGTATATTTAAAGTATTTCCTATAAAAGTAGCTGCGCCACTAGTACCGGTAGTGGTTAATGAAATAGGAGATTGATAATCAGTACCAGCGACAGCAGCAGACAGCGCGGTCCCATTACCTTTTGTGATACCTGTTACAGTGGTATTCAGAGTGATAGCGGGCGTGGTGGTGGCAGTTGCCACAGAACCAGCAAAGCCATTAGCGGTTACCACAGATGCGCTAGTGACAGTTCCAGAACCGCCAGTGCCGCATGTGGGACAACTGAGCGTTGAGCCACTCAACACAAGAGGAGCTGTCACAGTGGCGCTGTTCAAACCATTGACACCTACGCCTTTGCCTACAGCTATGGTGTTAACAGGAAGCTGATATTGGGACAATAAAGAGAAATAAGTATTTACGATATCAGAGACAGGTGCTCGCAGTAGAGCAGGAGTGATATTGCCAGTGGTATTGTCAGCCCAATTTGTATTAATTTCAGTAAGCAATTGATTTTGAGTGCAAGGAACTGCGCACCCTGCATTGGCAGAATTTGCCCACAAAATGAAGCACGCAGCTATGAAGAAAAATCTAATCATTGCTGATCCGCATTGAAAATGTAAAAGCCATAGTTTCCACCAAACTGCAAAGCAGGCGGCATACGCAGCTTAGGAATTTGCGCGTTAGCTTTCTTGATCGTATTTAAAGCAACTGCTGCTAACGCACCTTGAACCGGGTTAGGTGGCAACTGATACATAGAAGTTAAGCGAACGCATAAATTATAGTGAATTGCTTCCTCATACTCAGGAGGCATATTGAATTCAGCGTCTAAATCATCAGTAACTCGGGTAACAGTCCAAACAAAATCAGCCCCAGTGCCTCCGAGATTGGTATTGAAGATGGTTAGGTTGTCTCCGATCTTATAGCCGTCACCAGGATCAGAGATTGTGACAGCAGTAACGGCCCCTGCTGCTACAGTGACATTGGCTAAACCGCCACCACCAGAACCAGAAATATTAGTAAACGGAACAGCTAAATAATTACCATCGACATACCCGAAACCTTGATTGGTAATCTGACCATCTTCTAATTCAATAGTAAAGCCAATTGGGCCTTTGCAAATCAAATGGATTTCATAGGCTGATGTGGGCACAGGCCAAATGAAAACATTTCCATAAGGAAATGCTCCATCGTAGAAATAATACTGAGGCCAAGACTGCAAATCTTTAAGAGCTATGCGCGAGTAGTCCTCATAGCTCCAGATAGGAATTAACGGATAGCTGACACTAGTGTCTGATGGATTTACTGTAGAAAATCCGCTATCGAAGCCGCTACTAAATCCACCACCACTGCGCTGCTTGAAATAAGCAGCTTGAATTTTATCCGGTCTGGCTGCGTTGTAATGTTGACCAGGACCGATAAGATTAGATTTGACACCATTGCCAACAGCAGAAACATCGTACAAATTAGGAACTAGCCAACGGCGCTTCTGCCATTGCGCAAGCATACGATTTAACAGCGTAAAACCGTCATTCACATCTTCAGCGTTAAGCGTTTGGCCTAAGCCAAGCACACCAGCCTCTTTCATTGCTAAAGTGATGAAGTCCCGCGCTGTAGCCATTTAATTAAGAACCCCAGCCACTGGCAGCAGGCTTAGCAGCTTTAGCAGGAGCCTTAGCGGTCTCACGGCGAGCAGCCTTTTCTTCTTCCTCATTGTTCACAATCACGTTACCTACCCACATAGGGTATTTGGTATGACCGTACTCATTGAGAATGTTCGGGTCTTTGCCGTAGCCAGGATGGGGATTGGAAACATCCCACTTCTGAAAGCTGACAGGACGGCTATCACCAGTGCGATTAACGAAGTCTACTTCTAAATCCTTAGGCTCAGGAAAGGAGGTGAGCGACATTATGAATTTTCCCTAGTTTTTTAATTTGATATTTTAGAAATAAGGCTGGCTTTTACACCAGCCTTATTTAACTCAATCAATTACACGCGATCCGCAATAACGCAGAGCCATTCCGGACGGATATACTTGAAGCCAAAGAGCACATCCAGACGGGTGGCGAGCTGGTCAGTCATCGGAAGGTAGTCAGTCAGCATACGCATGCTGACACCATCGTAAGACGTACGGGCCGCTTCCTCAACCGCCTTCTTCGGCATGACAAGATCAGCAGACGCCATCGTGACGGCCTTCTGCGTATAGGCCAGCGACTTGCGATACACCGAACCAGCGGGGGTAACCAGAGCCATCACAGCGCCGTTGAGCGGCGAAGCGTCAACCGTCTGGTACTGCTGCTCAGGACCACCAGCGACGCCAGTGGACGAAGCAATCAGGCCCGGATAGATCGGGATCGAAGTTGCACCGTTGGCAACATCAGCGGTAACAACAAACTGACGAAGCGTGCCAAGGCTATCCTTGGTGACGCGGTTCACAGCGTTCACGCCAGCGAAGGTGATGATGTCACCCTTCTTAAGCGTGCCAGTGATCGCGTTAACGGTGATGTTGCCGCCAGAGGTAGAAGTAGACTGGTTGCCACCGTTAACAGTACCACCAGCAGAGAACGTGCCAGTAGTATGCTTAATGACAGTCTGATCACGGAAGAAGCGATCATAACCAAGGCCAGACTTCATCATGCCGCTGCGGAACTGAGCGGAGACTTCCTGGGACGGATTGAGCAAGCCAGCGAGCGAGCTGACAGTGCGAGCATCCGAAGTCGGGTCTTGAACGCAGCGACGATCCAGCATGGAAGCGCCCTGATCATCCAGCACCGCATTGGCACCAGTGAACTGATCCATAGTCGGGGAGATGATGTTACCAGAGCCATCAACATTTGCGACTAAGTTACAAACACCACCTTCAGAGCCACGCATAATGGTGGAAGCAACCTTACCGCAGAGAGCGTTAACCATCGGAGCCATGACCAGTTCCGAGTAACGGTCAATGCTCATCGTGCGCTCAGCGGTGGTGTACGGAGTGGCGACGTTCTTCTGAGACGAAACAGTCAGCGAAGTGAACTGCTGCGTATTGTCCTGAAGCTGCATCGCGGGGCCATCGGTGACAATGAAGTCAGACGGCAGACGAATACGAAGGGTGTCGCCAATCTTCGCACCGTCAATAGCAAACTGATCATCATACTGAGTATCCATGTTCATAATGAACAGGTTGCTATTCTTGAAAAGCATCACCGCCTCAGCAGTGATCATATCTATAGTTAAATATTGGTTCCCAGCCATTGTGGGTAATCCTTTGCAGGTTAAATAAATTAATTACTGATCTGGTGAAGTGTCTGCTGCTCGGTGCAAACAATTTAACGAGCGATCAGTAGCCAATTTAAAGCCTGACTAAGGAGGCTGGTAACCAAGAGACAGGGTCTTTTATCCGACCGAGAGGATTTATGCCCACATATAGACTATAAGATTTTAAAACCGTCAAGACCTATTCCAGCGTCTTAAAGCAGCTTCGCTCATTTTTCTTTTTGTCTCCTCCGAGACAATACGGCCTTTCAGAGCAGCGGAGCGTTTAGCCAATGTTTCTTCCGATACAGGCCTACCTCTGATGACTTTAGCCCTAGCCTCTATGTGCTCTAGTGATTGTTTGACACCAGCGGCATTTTTATTTCCCATTCTGGCCGCAGACATTTTGGCTCTAGTTTCAGCAGAGTGCTTTCTACCTTTATGAGCCTCACTCATATTCTCTCTAGCTTCTTCAGAATGCTTATATCCAAGCAAGCTACCTGCGACAGGAGCCAAGTTATATTCAGGTTTCAGCAAATCAATCCAATGTTGTTCGCGGGCATTGAGCTGATCACAGCTAAGCAAATTCTCTAGAACAACGAAAATAAACTTATCTTCTCCATACTTATTAAAAGCACGCTGAAGCAAAACGTTGCAATGGTAATTGCCACGCAACGTTTTCTTGTGCTCTCTGAATCTTTTTAACTTGTCTGAAGCCTGACCAACGTAGTGTTTTTCATTCACTACGTTGATTATGGCGTAAATGACAGGATCGATAATCATTAAATCAGTGTGGGCACGGTATTTTAGATTTTTTAGAAGCCTTGCAACTTACGCTTTTCCATCATCTGACGCTGACGCTTGGCGACGTAACTTTCCATGTTCTTAGTGTCAGCTTCAGTGATCGTGTTAGAAATAACCCTAGTTCCTTTAATTGGCTTGACAGGATCAGGAACAGCGGACAGCTTCTTATGCTTAGGCTTCTTGGCATCCAAAAGCTTATTTGAAATTTTAAGAAGCTCGGCAGTCAACCTAGCAGGCTTCTTAGCATGGCTGTAAATTTCTTCAGCCACATCATCGTCATTAGCAATGAATGCTAGAACTTCTCCACCGTTCTCCAAGTCCTCCAGGACACCGATCATAAAGGACGGAATAGGACCGAAGTCAGCAGCCATGTCATTGACTTTTGCTTCAAAGTCTTTGTCAATCTTGGACGCTTCTTTGGCGAGCTTTTCACAAGCTGCATCGAAAGCATCCTGAGTATCCTTAATCTGCTTAGCGGCAAGCTTGGCAGCAGCCTTCTCATCAGCAAGTCTTTCGACTTCTTCAGGAGTTAACTTCTGATCAGGACTGGCTTCAATCTGAGCCTTAAGCCTAGCAATTTCGGCCTCAGCCTCACGAGCCTTTGCAGTGGCAGCATCAATACGGCGCTGCATGCGATCTTGCTTGCGCTGAGCCTTAGCAGCAATCTTTTCCTTAGCTTCGCGCTCTTTCTTTTGTTCTTCTGTCTCTTTCTCACCTTTCTTTACTTCACCTTCCTCCTCATCTTCTCCTTCGTCTTCTTCATCCTCTCCTTCTTCGTCCTCCTCTCCCTCTTCCTCTTCCTCGCCTTCTTCAGCCTCATTAGCTTCAGCAGCAGGAGCTTCCTTCTTTTCAGTAACAGAGACAGTATTGTTTTTCATAAGGTCAGCACGCTGCTTATTGCGCAACTCAGCAGCAGAGGAGCCGCCTTCATCATCAGCATCACGAAGCATTAGAGAGATAAGACTATAACCGTTCATGAGATGTTTAAGCATTAATCAAATTCCCTATTTTCTAACTTATTGGCTATTTCTACCAATAGCTTCATGTCATCTTCATTAGATATGTTTAAGTTTGAAATTAGCCTGATCACTACATTTCTATTATGTTGCCGCCTTTGAACTCGAATTATTTTATCTAACTCTTCTTGAGTTATCGGTTCAAGTTGATCTTTTCCAACATCGTAATACTTAGGAAATTCCATTTTGTTTCTTTCTAATTTCTTCTTTCACTGCATTTTTAAGTTTTACGAATTCAGGATTAGCATCAGGAAAATTCATTTTTTCAAATTTAGGATGTTTGCGAGCTTTTTCCCGCTTAGCTTCAGCCTCCTCTAAGTGACGTCCCAATAAACCTAATGCCCACAAATCAAGCGAGCTTAGAGGCTTCCCGTTGTAAATATATTCTTCAGCCATGTCAGCAAATTTTCTTTAAAGCTGCCATATTTTCTTTGGCTATGGCCTTAGCGGCCTTCAAGCGAGCCTTGTCGTTTTCAATCTCTCTAGCGCGCTGCAAAGTGCTGAGGTCATCCGCAGCACGCCATTTCTGATCCTCTTTAGGATAAGAAGCAGTGTCGCTAACAATCTTAACCGGAACCGGTTTAGCTTTAGTAGCCTTGCTGGCACCTAATTTCTCAACGGGCAAACCTTTGGACTTCTTAACCATCACAAGTTTCCATATCTAGAGTTGACAAACCAAATTGCAAACATAATCCATGAACAGCAACTCAAAACACCTATAGCTATTAAAAGATTATCGTGAAGTCCTGTGCCTGCTAAAAGCAAGCAAATAGAAGCTAGCAATACCGCAAAGGTGATCGCTAAGCCTCTAACACTCACAAATCACCTTTTAGAACTAAAATTAAAATCAGGCTTAGCAGTATTCACAATAACCGGCTTAGGCTTTTCTTGGTCAGACTTATATAGCACAGTATTCTCGAATTCCGGCAAATCACCTGCGGTCTTAGCCATCATATCCAGATCAGGATCGTTCACCCTCTCCATGATAGCATTGTAAATAACATCCTTCTGCTCAGGAGGCGTGGTGTCGCGGCTCATGATCTCAATCAGAGCATGAACAGCAGCAGGAATGAACTTCTCCAGGTGACGACGCGCAAAGCTTCTAGGTGACTTGTAATTAAGAAGATTGATTTTCTTACCTTGAAGTTGAATGACAGTCATCCCGCTAGAGCGCGCAGCGTCATAAAAGACACCTGCCATTTCACCAGCTGTCTTTTCTACGATAACGTCTGAAGGGTCTTTAAATTTTTTAGATATGCTGGTCATTTGTCATTTTCCACAAACATATAGCCAGTCTTTTTCATATCCTAATCCTAAGCCTTTGACATTAAACCATTTTTCTTGATAATTCTTACCAATCATTCTTCTAGCGACTTCCACATGCTCAGGAAAATCACCTTCTTTATCGACTGGCAAATCAACATGGCGTCTAAATCCTGTATCGTTATAGCTCATTTCTTTTTCTTCTTTTTCTTTTCACCTTTGACACTGTAAGCAATAGCAACGGCTTGTTTGACAGGCTTTCCTTCGTGAACCAATTTTTCCACGTTGTCTTTGAAAGCCTTTTTAGACTTACCTTTATTCAGCGGCATTTTCAACTACCTCTTGTGTGGGCTCAGGAAGCTCTATAGGCGTTCCACCTTCATTGATACCAGGAAGCGCCTCGCCATTCAAAGGCTCATCCTCAACAAGCTCAGCACCGTTCTGAAGTGCTTCTATGACCGTCTGCTTAATAAGCGGCTGTATCTGCTCAATCGAGAAGGCAGGACCAGAGTTACCCAAGGCAGTGATGCGACGGCTCAATGCATCAAAGTCGTCTCTGACTTCCTTCAGTGCCTTCATGGTCATTTCATCGCTAGTGGCTCGCTCCTTAAGCTCTATCTCGCGAGCCTTAAGAGCAAATTCAGTCTCTCTATCTTCAACCTTCTTAACCATCTCCTGCAATTGACCCTGCAACAACTGGATATGATCAGCAGCCTTATTCATGGTCTCTTCAATGGCAGGATCGATGCCGTCACCAGTAATGTTCTTCGGAATGATCTTGCGCCAACGCTGAGCCAGAACCTGAGCCTCAGGGAAGTCCGCGACCTTCCACAAGATATCACCAGCAACACCCATAAACTCTTTATTCTGAGCAGCAATCTGCGTTAAGGCGTTAAACGCTTCCTGCCTTCTAGTGGCAAACGAAGGGCCAGTATCAGACTGCACATCATAGGTACCCACACCAGGATTAAAGATAATCTGAGCTATTTCCTGAGTGTTGTCAGTTTGTGGGTTTTCCTGTCCTACCTTTTCCATAGGCTTAGGCGCGCTAGGATCAATCTTGACATCCATAACCGAACCATCACGAGCCTCAATTCTGATAACCCGCTCTGTATCGTAAACCTTAGGAATTAAGTCGATTAAGATTTTTCCAGTGAAACGAATTGCAATAGCCTGATTGTCAATGAAATGATAAGTTGCCCTGTCACCTTGTCTCTGACGCGCATTGATGGCTACGCCAGATTTAGCATTCTCGTTTTCACCCATTTGTGCCTGATACTGACCAGACACCATCATCATTTCTTCTTGAGCAATCTTCATTTGCTCAACATAAGCCTGCGACGCGACAGGCCCTTGCATGCGCTGAGGAGCAGGTATCGGCTGACCCTGCTCATTCAAACCATTGTACGGAAGCACAGATAGGTTATCGATATTCGCTCTAGCGTAAATATCCTCAAAGCCTTCGATTGCTTCAACAGGAGCTGTGATAGGTGATTTAGTCTGCAATGCTCCAAATTCAACATTGGCAGATGAATTGATATTATAGATGCGCTGAGGATCAAGCAAAGCGCGAGTGTGCCCCTTGCAATCCCAAATACCATCAATGATTGTTTCAGTACCAATCAAGCGAACAATAGGAATGTATTTCCCAAGCCAAGGCTGACGATCAATGATCTTGTTACCGGCAATTTTAATAACTTCGATGTCATCGCTTACGGTTTCACGTTCGCGATAAGTGCGCTCAGCAAGCGGAATGTTTCCTTCGCGCTTTTTAACTTCGTTAAAGATATCCTTACCTTCCTTAGGAAGCTCGCTCCATTTAGCAATTATCTGTTCGCCAGTCTCAGGAAGGACGAAAGCAACTAATTTATCTTCCTTCTGAGTTTTCCTAAAATACTCAGCGACGCGAACAGTGTTTTGCTGTATCCAGCCGTAGCTATCTGTATTAAATCCTAACGTAGCATTGCCAACATCTTTAAACTTGGGATAAGAAGCCTCGTACAAATCCCTTGGCATGTCTTCAAAGATAAAGCCAAAGCGAGCGTCTGAGCCGTCAACTTCATTAATAAATGGGTCTAAATAAACTGATCTAGGGTCTTTGACGCGCCTAATGTAAACTTCTTTATCAAAGCTATCGTCTGCAATAGGTTCAATAACTACGCGCCAATAACCCCAACCAGCGTTCACTTGAAATTGAGCGGCGTAGTCATAAACATTTTCAGCATTTGAAATATATTCAATATGCCGAACAACTTCCTGAAATACTTGAGCCGCCTCAAACGAAGCATCGCCACCGACAGGACGGATAGTCACTCCAGGCTTATTCTGCTTTCCATCATTGATGATTTGCAGATTGTGTTGCTGAGTTTTGTTAATGGTCAAACATGGGCGCTGATTGGTTTGGCGATCACCAATCACCCACTTGTCCCACTGATACATATTATTGCTATCGCCATTGGCGAATTTATAATCGTACTCGAAATAGGTTCTAGCCTGAGCTTCCCAATCCTCACAAATGCGAAAGCGCTTCTTCGCTTCAATAAGGATTTCTGTCTCTTCGTCAATGAATGAGGTAGACCAAGCCATTATTTATTTTCCAAATACAACAGTAGCAATGAACTGACGAGCATGTCTACAGCGCCCCCATCCAACCCCTAGGCTGATTTCTATTAAATTTATTAGGTGGAGGACCACCAATTTTCTTTTTAGTATCAGTTTCAGTTTTCAATGATAGCGCAAATGTCTGGAAAGCGTCAGCACCGTGCGACCACGGAGTATCGTGATCAGGTTCACGAGAAAAGCTGCCTGTTTCCTCATTCACCTTATACGCATATCTCGACAAACATTGCCAGCCATCAGCAGTGTTCTTTTCATCAAAATTGCAAAGCTCGAAAATCGTGCGCGCCGCATTGATACCAACAGCTTTCTTGGAAGGCCGCTGAACCACGATAACTTTAGCGTTCGGAAAAGCTTTCCT
>Ga0209246_10000476_pt1 | contig 17122 bp, 16 predicted proteins | sample LauGreSpBDMM15SN_2_FD_187560 | JGI IMG/M metagenome (GOLD analysis project Ga0209246, IMG submission 187560) | Freshwater lake microbial communities from Lake Michigan, USA - Sp13.BD.MM15.SN (SPAdes) (version 2) | ecosystem: Environmental > Aquatic > Freshwater > Lake | place: Lake Michigan...
TCACGTTGCATCTTTCGCAACTCTTGAATCTCGCGTTTCAATTCATTTGTAAGATCTTGCTTAGATTTAATCAATTTCTCAAAACGTTGCTTCATAGTTTCAATTTCAACACCTGTTTGTTCAGTTTCAGTAATGGTTGCTTCAACTGGAACTACAACTGGAACTACAACTGGAACTTCAACTGGAACTTCTGGTTCTACAGTTGGTGTAACAGATTTTGAAGTTTTCTTGATAGTAGTCTTGGTGGTTTTTGTTGCAACTTTGCTCATTTTTATTTTTAATGTTACTTTAGGAATTATTTTATTTTTTCTTACGCACTTTTCTATATTTTAAAGGAAAAAATAGAAAAAATCAGTTTTTTTTATTTTTGTTTTAATAGAAAGATTTTATTAGAGTAATAAATAATAAAATCTGTTTCTTAAAAAGAAGAGTAAACAGCAACAGTAGGAGTAACGGCTTTAACGTAAAGAACATAAATTTGTACTACAGCAGCAATAGCTACGGCAAATTTGACGTATTTTGCATTATCAACACCGACAACTGTATCTACGGCATCAGTACCGTTGTAAGCAACAAGACCCCAGTTAAGGGCACCGGCTATTAATAGGATTTGGACAAGTAAAAAAGCGATTTCTGAATAATTCATTTTTTATATTATATAAAAATAAAATAAAAATAAAAATTTAAATAAAAATATTTATTATTTTACTGTAAAATGTTTTTAAAAATATTTTAGATTGCCATAAATATTCCTTATGAATCAATTCTAGATAAATTTTTGTAGGATAATAATCTTCTAAATTTTTACTACACGTATTGAATAAACGAATTGTTTTTTCATATATTTGTTTATCCAATGATTGTAAAATTTCTATAAGAGAATCTTTTGGTAATACCATGAATAATTGTTCTAATGTTGTATTAGGTATAGTAGTTTGTAATACTTGAGAATTATTTTTGTATATAATCTGGAGGTTTTTATCTTTTGATAAAAATGTAAAAATATCACTTACAAAAGGAGTAGCGTGATGAGAATAAAACCAACTCCAATTATCGTGAACATGTCCGTTATAATATCCTAATATCCAGTATAAACCTGTTATATATTCTTGTATAGCAGATTCTTTGTCGTGTACACCGTAAAATTGATAATATCTATTTTTATATCCAGTTTGGTTGTATTTTATAATATCTGTTTTATAAAAATAAACATTTTTACAATCTGTATTAATTTGGTCTAAATCATATGTATCTCTATAATTTACTTTTTTTTTACCGTAAGCGCTATAAATATTACTATAAAAATAGTCTTCAACTTTAGATAATTCGTAAAAAATATCTCGTAACATATATAAATCGATACAAGCTTTCCAATTTTTATTATATAATTCGTTTTTGTTAATTAAATTTTTTTTATGTTTTTGTATAACTGTATTGTAAGATTTTATTAATATAGTCAAGCCATTTTCCTTAATCATTAATGATGGTATATGTTCTAAAAAATCATTACCTAGTAAAAAACACAAAAATATATAATCTTGAATTAAATTATCATCGCTAGACGGTAAGGTAGACGGCAAGGTAGACGGCAAGGTACCTTGACGTAATTCTTGACATACATATTGATGTAATTTTTTTATATCGATATACGTGTATACTTTATCACATTCTAATAATTTTGTATTAAATGTATTATCCCTAAGAAGAATAATTTTAGATGAAGCAATATTTAATAAACTTAACATTAATAAATCTGCATCTAACCCATAAATACATATTTTACCTTTATCGATGGCGTCGTTAGACGGCAAGGTACCTTTATCGATGGCGTCGTTAGACGGCAAGGTACCGATACTATTAATAATTGTCATTATTTTATGTTCTCCTTCTCCTGGTTCATTAGAATCTGAAATAATAACATTATTATCTATTTCTTTTTTAAATACGTTTAATTCTTTGATTAAGTTATCCATAAATTTTGTACCTGGTGTTATTTTATTAGAATTCCATTTAACAGAACCACTAAATTCCTTGAAAAAATGAGATTTATATCTTCTTTCTCTTTGTTGATTAATTTTTGCTCTTGGAGCTACACCATCGATCATTATATATGTAACTCTTGGTTTTATAACATTTATAATATATCTCGTATAAGCCAAACAAGTTTTTATAATTAATTCTTCTAATTTACTTTCATCAGTCTCGTCTGTTAATTCCAATGCTTTTTGTGCACATGGATGAATCATGCTATTATAATCTAAAAACAAATAGTCTATTCCAATTTCTGAAATAGCATTTTCGTTTATAGTTAATTCATTTTCGTAATTGTATTTTTTATAAATTGTATAGAAATACCAAGGAATACCCATTTGTAATTTAATTTGCTAATAAAATTTCAGTTTATTAAAATTTTACTTTTTACTTTTGAAAGGGCTTTGACCCTACTTTAAACCTTTAATTTTGAAAGGGCTTTGACCCTACTTTTCCCCTTTTGGCCCTACTTTTTTTAAAAGTAACTAAAAGTAACTAACGTATTCTTGATATACCAATAAACATTCTTTGTTTTCATCGAATACAAAACCTTGCTTGTTTAGTAGTTTTTTATAATATAAAAACTCCATTTTTTTATAATCATTGTTATTGATATTTTCGTCTATATCGTCTATATCGTCAATCACTTCGTCAATCACTTCGTCAATTTCTTCTCCTTCGTCAAGATCATCAACGATGCCAGATCCTTTATCACTACCTATATCATAATCATCGGAATTATCGTTATCATCTATATCGCTTATATAATCATCTAAATTACCAGATAGATTAATTTCAGATATGTCATCAACTGTATCTTGTCTTCTAACAACATCGTCGCTATCGTGATTACTTTTAATATCCTCATCATCGTCATCGTCGTTTTTTTTAGTTTTATTTGATTTTGATAATTTTATAAATGTCACAAGTCTATGATATACGCTATTTTTTGAATATTTTAATTTAGATTTTAAATGTTCTTTTATTAATATATCAACGTCTATATTTGGATTTATATGTTTTTTATTAATAAGATTCTTTCTTTTTTTTGTCAAGGTTATTTCAGTGTATGGACGAATAATTAATTTTTGAATATAAATATCTCTTTTTTTCTGTAAATTGTTTTGTAATCTTTCTTCGATTAAAAGTTTATAATATTGTAATAATTCATTTCTTCTTTTTTCCATTTCTTTAATCTTATCAGTATTTTCTTCTATCAATTTTAAACAATTATATATTTTTTGTATAATATCATGGTCAATGTTTAGAAAATTAAAAAAATAACCGTTTGCATTTTTAGTAAAGTCGATATTTTTTGTATGTAGTATATTTAATATATGTACTTTTTCTTTTGGGTTTAATTTGATAATACGTGCAATAATATCTTTTATATCAAAAGACATAAAGTTTCAACAGATTTGATATAAAGTAGATATAACGTTAATAATTCATATTTTTTTTAATAGTTTTAAAATAAATAACAATGTCTAATAACATTCACGATACAAATGTTGAACTTATCCGTGAACAAGTAAAAAATCTTATTGATGAATGTGAAAGTATTTTAAAAAATGGCGAAGCTTTATCAAATTACGAAAACCATTTTTCTATTAAATATAAACATTTAATTAGTACATCAAATACATTGTATACATTTACCTTACAACAAGATTTTAAAAATTTTGATAGAGATGCATTTCAACAAAGATTAGATATGATGTTAAATGTTATTTTAAATATACAAAGTTCAAAAATTTCACAATATGATGCATCTGTAACAATTGGTGAAAAATTAGCTCGTGATTATATTCCTCAATGTCGTGAAGAGTAACTAACATTCGATTTCGGTTAACCAATAATTATTTTATATTACTTAAATATAAAATATGGATTCTGTAAATATTACTATTGCAGAAGGTCAATCTAATAATTTTTTTTCTCGACTTCAACAACAAATCAACCAATCTGATGACCTTCACCGAAGCGGAGCTTCAGCTCGACAAGATGACATTCACCGAAGCGGAGCTTCAGCTCGACAAGATGACCTTCAAGATGACATTCAAACTAAAAAAGAAGAATGTCAAAAAGAATTACTTTTAGAACAATATCAAGAACAAACTTATCAAGAACAAACTTATCAAGAACAACCGCAAGAATCTGAAGACAAAGAAAAGGGAAACGTAAAGACAAATGAATTTTTGTCTAAAATAAATTCTACGAGTAAAAATTTAGGTCATAATAAGTTACAATTAAAAATAGATGATTTAGAAAGTAAGATAGGAAGGGATAAAATTGTAGAAAAGGAGCAAGAGATGAAATTACACTTGTTTAAAAAAACAATTGCTACTTTACAATCTCAATTACAAGATAAAGCTGCATATATTTCAAGAATAGAATCTGCTCATATTGATCCTCAATATGATAGAAAAATCCAAGATTTAACTCAAGAAATATCTAATCTCAAAATCAAATTGGATAATGCTGATAGAGAAAATATACAATTAAAATTGGATGTTGATTTTATAAATAATAAATTAGAAACAACAAAATTAGAATATGCTAATATTGGTGGTAAAACTGAAGAGATTCAACAAAGATATATTGTTTTAGAACAAACTTATCAAAAACAGGCTAATCAATTACAAATAGATTTAGAAACAATATCTCGTCTTGAAAACAAGATAAATTTTGAATTAAATATGAGACAAAATTTAGAATTAGAATTACAAAGTTTAAAATTAGAGTTGGTTGATTATAGAACTAATATTAAAAATATAACTATAATGAAGGATGATGAAATAAAACTATTAACTGATTTATTAAATGAATCTAACAAACAAATTCCACAAATTAATAAAGAACAAAACACACTAGTAGGTGGTTTTAGAGCTAATAGGACACCAAGTAGTAATAAAGGTATAAAACCAAGTAGTAATAAAGGTATAAAGCCAAGCAGTAATAAAGGTATAAAGCCAAGCAACAGTTAGTCTATTTTACTGACATTCACTGACAAACTTGATTACGTATTGAAAAAATATTATTCGTTAATTTCATCTATTTTTGATTTATGATAATATTTGTGTTTTTTTGGTATATATATTTCTTTTACTCCTTTATCACTACTTGTATCTGTATTGTCTTGTGCACCATTAGGTGCAGAATCTTGGTTGTAATCTTGGTTGTAGTTGTAATCTTTTTTGTAATCTTTTTTGTAATCTTGATGATCAGATGATTTATCAGAAGAAATATAGTATAGAATAGGTTCTTTTGAAATCGAACTTGAAGACTTACTAGACTTACTGGACTTTGAAGAACAAGATTTATTAGAAACAATGTCCTTGTTCATTAATTTATTAAAATCGTATGTTATGTTTTTAATTAAAGTAGGGTCAAAGCCCTCACCTTCTTCTTGTTGAATTTCCAAAACAGTATCTATTTTATTTATAGGTAAAACAACATTTATAATTGTATCAATTTTATCCTTTAATTGGGATAATGTTATAGATTTTGTCGATTTAGGATTTTCATAAAAAATTCTACTAAGTTTTTTTAAACATTTATAATAAAAATCTCTCAGACTTGGTAAAGAACCTTCTAATAATTTTTCAACGTATAGACTAGGTTTATGGATCATAACTTGAATTGTGATTGTGATAATATCAATTAACATTTGTTGTAATTGTTCTTCTGAATAATTGTATTTTCTTTTTGTCCATTTTAAGAATTTTCCATATTCTTTATCTATGTGGTAATCTGACCATTTTGATATTTTTAATAATCTTTTTTGAAAATTAGGATACAAGAGGCCTATAGTCTTAGATGCTTTGTGGAGATCATATTCCATTCTTAAAATGTTATTTATATATTTATAAATATACTTTGCTAAAATTTCATAAAATTCTGATTGTATTTTTTCTTTATGTTCTATATTTTTAGCAACAAACAAAGTCATTTATATTATTATTATTATTTTTAAAATTTTCTAAAAACGACCGATTGTGAATTTAATTTTATATATATATTATATTATATATTTAACGCAAATGAATTTTCACATATTTGTATTGATTAGTACATGTGTGTTTTATGTAATATTAAGATTTTACAAATCAGATATAGCTCTTCAAAATGCAAAGAGAAAAACAGTAGGAGGTAAGAGTAATTTTATCTATGTTTTATTTGTACCTATAATGTTGTATATTTTAAATTTCATGTATAAAATTAAAGAATATTCTTCTGGTACTTCTCAAAATTTATCAGATAATATACTAATGACTTCTGATATGTCTGAACAACCATTATTGTCTATACCATATCCAGAGTCTACTGTAATATAATTTTTAATTTTAGTTTTCACTTTTAAAAAAGTTCGTTTTATTGAAATTTAATTTTATATGTTTTATGTAATATGGCAGAAAACATTTATTATAACCAGACTAACTATTTAAATAAATCTGAATTCCTTAATAATACTTCTGATAAAAAGCGTAATTATTTACATCAAGAACCTTCACAAATGTTATTAAGAAATTATATATCAAAAGTAACACCTTACGAGAATGTCCTTTTATATCATGAATTAGGTACTGGGAAAACTTGTGCATCGATTACAATAGCCGAGGGTTTTAAAGAATATTTAAATAATATGGGTAAAAGAATAGTAGTTTTAGTAAAAAATAAAAATATAGAAAAAAACTTTATGGGTGAATTACTAAGTAAATGTACACATGAAGAATATTTGGATAAAGAAGAATATGATATTTATACTGGAAATGTTAAATATAGAGGGTCTGAAACTACAAGAGCTGAAATAATAAATAAAGCTAATAAAACTATATCTAAATCTTATAATTTCATAACTTACGGTACATTTATTAATAGAGTACTTGGTCTTAAAGACTTTGAAAAAGATGAATATGGACAAAATACAAAACGAGTAAAACGTATTGATGGTAAAATTGTAAGAAAACCTGTAAAAGATGCTATTAAAAATTTAAATAACAGTGTTATAATTGTAGATGAAGCTCACAATATTACAAGTAATGATGTTTATACTTCATTATATCAAATTTTATCAAAATCATATAATTATAAATTAATTTTACTTACAGCTACACCAATGTATGATAATTCTAGTGAAATTTTCGAGTTATCAAATCTGTTAAATGTTAATAGACCAGAATTACAATTACCAATTGGTAAAGAATTATCTAAAGGAGATGATCCTATTTTAATAAAAAGTTCATCTGAAAATATTAATAAATCTGCTTTACGTGGTGATATAATGCTAATAACAGAATCTGGTAAAAAAAAATTAGAATTGTCATTAGCTGGTAAAGTTTCTTATTTACGTGGAAACACTGAAACAAATCCTAAAAAATTTGATATGGGTACTCCTCTTTTAAAAAATCAAATTGGCACAGCAAACGTTGTTTACTGTGAAATGTCAGATTACCAATACGGTGTATACCAACGTGCTTTACATTTAGATTTAAATAAAGATTTTGATGTAGATTTGACATCTGTTATAAAAAATATAGAATCAGAAGAAAACGTTGAAGAAGATGAAATAATTGTTTCTAAAGCAAGTTCGTTATATAAAAATAGTAGTGATGCTTCTACAATAGTTTATCCAAATGAAACATATGGTAAAGTGGGATTTTCTAGTGTATTTTCTAAATTGGGAAGTCGTTACAAATTACTCAATAAAGATATTTTAATAAAGGATTTGCAAAAATATTCAAGTAAACTTTATACATTACTGCAAATGATTAACAAATACAATTCTGGAAATATTTTTATATATTCAAATTACGTATCTTATGGTGGTACTACTTTAATAAAACAATTATTATTAGCAAATGGGTTTTACGAATATAGTAGTAAAAATCCACACGAGTATAAATCATTTGTTGTATTTGATGAAAGTACAAATATAAAAAATAGAGAACAGTATAAACGTATATTTAACAGCGATGAAAATAAAACTGGAAAATTAATAAGAATTATTATAGGATCACCTATAATATCTGAAGGTATTACCTTAAAAGCAGTTAGACAAGTACATATCTTGGAACCTTATTGGAATATGAGTAAAATTAATCAAATTGTAGGAAGAGCTGTCAGAAATTATTCTCATCATTCTTTAGAACCAGATCAAAGAACAGTAGAAATTTACAAATACGTATCTGTTTATTCAAAAGCATTTGGAGCCACCGACGAAGGTGTTGCTAATTTTTTTATCGATAGGGAAAAATATATATTATCAGAAGAAAAAGATAGAGGTAATAAAGTTATAGAAAGACAATTAAAGGAAATAAGCTTTGATTGTGAATTTAACATATCTAGAAATACATTTACTGACGTTGGCGTTGATGGGTCACCAGAATGTGATTATACATCTTGTAATTACGAATGTAGGGTTAAACCAACATCTAAAAAAGTTGACGATTCAACTTATAAAATGTTTTTAACATTTTTTGATCAATATGATATTTTTTTCGTTTTAGAAAACTTGAAACGTTTATTCCAAGATGCTTTTGTTTGGAGTTTAGATGATATCAAACAAAGTATATATGATTTAGAACCTTTGATAACAGATGAAGCTATATATACAACATTAGCTCATATAGTTGACAATAAAGTATTGTTTTTAGATAAATATGACAGAGAAGGTTTTATAATTAGACGGGGACCTTATTATATTTTTAACAATTTTGATATTGATATTGATAGTTCTATTTATTCTAAAATATTAGATTTTTCCATTGATACTAATAAATATACATTACAACAATTTTCTAAATCTTCATTTGGACTTGATATAATATCTAGTAAAATACCAGAACCACAAGCTACTGTTTATTCAGAAGAACTAAATAATCTTAATGAACAAGATTTAGAATATAATAAAAACATTGAACAAAATTATACCATATATGGAACATATAGAAACAAAAAAATGAAAGTTGATAAATGGGAACATAAATATGGTAATAAAGATGACATATTTAGAATAGTAGATATCAGAAATTTAAAAATAAATCGAGGAGATCAAAGAAATGACATTACAGGAAAAGCTGCAACTAGTTATATTTTACCAGAACTTAAAGATATGGCTGAAGTATTGGAAATAAACTATAGTGGTACACACGAAAAAAAAGACTTAATTGAATTAATGAGAAATTCATTGGAAGAAAATAATAGAATACTTAAATAATAAATACATTTGAGGCTTCTTACAATCAGGTACAAAAATATTGATATATTTTTTTAGATAAAGCCTTTCCTACTTTACGAACACGTTTTTCATTAGATGAAATAATAATTTCTGTAAATAGTAATTCAGAATCACCTTGAGCTAAAGGTCCGCTTTCGTTTTTAGTATATAAATCTATAATAGTTTTGATACATGGTACCTTGCTTTTGTCTTGTAACCATAATATTATAGCATTTGCTATAGAAGGTGAAATTCCAGGTATCAAACATAACTGATTTAATAATTTAGAATTTTCTAGATTTTCACATTTTCGTATTAATTTAACTGTCTCAGATGGTTGGTTCGTGATCTGAAATTCTCCATTTTTATATTTTTTATATAACAATAGTATGTGATCAAATGTATCTAGTTTATTTTGCGTTGTTATAACACGATATTGGTGTTTAAAAATTAAATTGACAATTGATCCTCGAATCATATTAACTTTTTTAGTGGTAATTAATTTTGAAGAATATCCTTCAATTAAATAACATATTTTATTAGAATCTCCAAGTGAATCCAACAATCTTGATTTTTGCTCTCTAAATCTACCATCTATAATACTAGAATATAAATCGTTAATACTTTTTCTTTCTATTGCAAGTTTTATGGTTGTATTATCATGAATGTCTTCTGTAATAATAAAATCAGCTATTGGTAAATTAGTAATTTTTATAGAAATTTCTTCACCGTTAATTTTTATAGCTTTAACTATTTCATTTTCAATTATACAAAATTCAGATAATTTGTTTATGAAATCTTGTTCTCTATAATCTATTAATAAGTACATTTGATAATTATTTATTTTATTGATAATTCATAAGATAAAGATAAAGTAAAATGAACGGTGAAAATGAAATAGTTAAAGGTAATGACAATTCTAATATTTTTTTAGCAAACATAATATGGTTTTTACATGTATTGATTATATTATTTATTTTGATTGCTCCATTTACGAATCTTACTGCGTTATTAATATTACATATAACTTTTAGTATAAGTTTATTAGTTCATTGGGCTTTTAATAGCAACGAATGTTCTTTAACATTGTTGGAATCACAGTTGCGAGGAATACCTCGTAATGAAAGTTTTTCATACAAGATTATTTCTCCAGTTTACAATATGTCCAACACGGATTGGTCGTATTTTTGTTATATTATTACTATATCATTAATGTGTGTATCTATTTATAAATTGTATCATTCTGAAAAATTGTCAAAGACTATAAAGTGTTTTTCCGAAAGGAGTAAAGATGAAATATCAACGTATACTAAAATGTTAATATTTTTGGACTGTTTTAAAGATCTGTTAATTTTAGAATAGTTCATAAACATTTATTTTTTTAAATTCTATATTAATAAGAGCTTTATAATGAATATTGATTATTATGCTCAATATATTAACATTAATTTTGATGAGATTTTACTTGAAAATAATAACAATTTGTTAAATTCAGAAGAGTTTTATTTGATGTATAAAAAAGATTATTTTGATCAAACATCGGAAAATTTTGAAAAATATAAAAAGTGGGAAGCTGAATTAAAAGAATTAACAAATTTTAATGTATCAAAATCTACTAAATATAAATATGTTTACACAGATATAACTAAAGTTGAATATTTAAAACAAGTATTGAAAAATCTAATAATTGACCAAAATAAATTATTAGACAATTTCCATCATTATGTTACATTATTAAATACACATCCTGAAAAATTCAAGGTAAGAACTGAAGATGTACAACAAAAACGCAGCTTTTTATCTAAATTGTTACAAAAAGGAAAATATTAATTTTTTACATTAAAGTATTCAATATTGATACGATTTGTTTAGATTTTTCTCTTTGTTTTTCTAATTTATGTTTATAATCATAACACGTACGTAATTCGTTTTTGATTTGTTTCAATTGACTTTCAGAATTCTCAATTGAAGTTTCGTGATTTTTAAGTAATGATTTTGTATTGGTTAAAAATTTACTATATAGGAACATTATTTCTTCTAGTCCTAAGGTGTTAAGACAACTTGTACATTTTATACGATCAAAATATTCTTCATCTAAAATATCATAATTATAAATATCTTTGAAAAAGATATTTGCTAAACAGGAAATGTGAAAAATATGATTACATGACAATATGATAAAATTTGATTGATTTATATCATCTTTGCATAATTTACAACAAATATTTGAAGATAAAGATGACTCTTGTAATTGCGATGACTCTTGTAATTGCGATGACTCTTGTAATTGTGATTGTGCTAAATTTTTTTGTATACTAGATCCTTGAAAAAAGCTTTTCAATTTTTCCATTTTGTTTAAAGATGATGTTGAAGATGCTGTTTCAATATCACCTTGATTATCATCTGAATTACTTTCATATATTGGTTGCATTTAATTAACAGTACCTTGCCTTTTAATATTAAATGTAAAGTTTTTCAATTTTTATTTCGGTTTAATAAAAATAAACATAATAGGTATAAAGGCTGTTAATTTCCAACAGAAATCGCGCCACTAATAAAAAAATTGAAAAAAAAACACAAAAGAAGAAAATGTGTAATACTTAATACTTGCGTAAAATGAATTCTTGTGGTATTTGTACTGAAACTTATAATCGTTCTACTAGAGTATCTGTTATTTGTAATAGTTGTGAATTTGACGCTTGTCGTGCTTGTTGTGAAAAATATGCTTTGTCTAATGAAACGAGTAATATTTGTTGTATGTCATGTAAAATTGAATGGGATGAACTGGATATTAGTAATAAATTTTCTGTCAAGTTTATTACTGATTATAATAAAAAACGTAAAGTAAACATATTGTTTGAAAATGAAAAAAAATTGTTTCCAGCTACTCAACCATTAGTTGAAGAAATTCTAAAAAAACGTGTATTTGATAAAAAGATGCAAGAATATGTTGAAGAAATAATAGATATTAATATAAAAATAAATGATTTGACTGAGGAATATAAAAGGGATGTGGCAAAAATACAAACTAAAAAATTTAGTATTAGAAGATGTGTAAAGGATTCTTGTAGAGGGTATTTGTCAAATGATTGGATTTGTGGTCTATGTGAAACTAAGTGTTGTTCAGAATGTCATTTTGAAATGGAAGACCACCATGTATGTAATGTTGAAAATATTGAAACTGCAAAAGTTATAAAAGAAAATGGTAGACCTTGTCCAAATTGTTCAACTATTATTTTTAAGAGTGAAGGTTGTGACCAAATTTATTGTACAAGATGCAAGACGCCATTTAGTTGGAATACTGGTAAAATTGAAAATGGTGTTATTCATAATCCACATTATTATGAGGAAATACGAAATCCTGCGAGAAATTTATTGGAAGTTCGATGTGGTCGTGAAATTGATAACAACTTTTTAATAAGATTAAAAAAAGATATGAGTGTATGTTTTAACATACATTACAAAAAAATAATAAGAACTATAGGTTTAAATCTTATGATAATAAGATTAGATCATTTGCCAAAGTTTGTTAATGTAATAACTGATAATTCAGATTTGCGTGTTCGATATTTGATGGAAGAAATTACAGAAGAACAGTTTAAAATTACTTTGCAAAAAAGGGATAAAGAAAATAGAAAACATAAAAAGTTATCTCAAATTTTAAATATGTATGTTAATTCTTTAACTGAAATTTTTTACAGATTAGATTATTATACGCAACTAGAAGTTGGAGACCCAGATTTATATGATTATATTAATTTTTCACCTATTGATGAAATTAAAGGTCTGATTGAATATACAAATAGCTGTTTTGAAGATATTAAAAAGGTGTATAAATGTAAATCTTATATTATCGATGAGTATGGAGAATTTACAAGAGGCTAAGCTAAGTGTGGAGAATTTATACATTATTTTAAAATAATTTATTTTTTTAAAATTTATTTTTTTTGTTACATCATAATAATAATGCACGTTAAGCTTTTAAAAGAATTGTTAAATTTAGATAATACCTCACAATATGATCCTAGACGAAACCAACGTAAAAATCCAAGTGAAAAAATGCAAAAAAAAGTTAAAATTATCCAAAGAGAAGAACCTGATGATATTTCAAGTAATTTAATGAAAGCAATTGTAGATGCTAACGAACCTATTGACTTGGATTTAGAATCGATTAGCGATTTTAGCGATAGTTCAATAGATTCAAGCTCTGATTCTTTTTACGAATTGTAAAATAAATTTTAAAATAAAATAAATTATTTTAAAAGTAATTATTTAAGAACTACACATTGCGCAATCTTCTGGGTTTTCTCTACTGCAAGCTAATATAACTTCTTCTTCTTCTTTTTCTAGTGCTTCTCCTTTTTGTTGCTTTTCTTTAATACGTTTTTCTAATTCTGGATCAATTGAAAATTTACCAGCGCTTGCACTAGCTTTACTTCTTAAATAATACATTCCACTTTTAAGGTGAGCCTTCCAAGCATAAAAATGCATAGATGTAAGACGTTTGTAATTTGGATTTGCCATAAACAAATTCATACTTTGCATTTGATCTACAAAAACTCCACGATCACTAGCTTGTTCGATAACACTTTTCATACTAATTTCCCAAACAGTTTTGTATAAAGCTTTCAAGTTATCTGGTATAATATCTATATTTTGAATACTTCCTTCATTTGCAATAATAGTATCCTTTAATTCTTTTGACCAAAGACCTAATTTTAAAAGATCTTCTACTAGATATTTATTAACAACAACGTATTCTCCTGAAAGAACGCGTCGTTTAAAAATACAACTGTCAAAGCATTCTATAGATTCAGTATTACCCATAATCTGTGCTGTACTTGCAGTTGGCATCAATGCTAATAACATACTATTTCGTGCACCATATTTGACAAGATCAGACTTTAATGTATCCCAATCCCATCTTCCTGAAAGGTAATTCGACAAGTCTATACCATCAAATTCGGCAGCTAAATCAAATTGTAATTTACCTTCGCTAAAAGGACTTCCTTTAAAAGAACTATAAGTCCCATCATTTTTAGCTAATTCAATAGAACCTTTTAAACATCCATAATAAATAGTTTCGAAAATTTCCTTGTTTAACTTTTTAGCTTCTTGTGATTCAAATGGTAAACGCATTTTCACGTAAACATCTACTAAACCTTGAACACCAACTCCGATGGGTCTATGTGCCATATTGCTCTTTTTTGTTTCAGGAACTGGATAATAATTATTATCAATTACTTTGTTCATTGGTTCAATGATATACTCTGATACATTTTTCAAATGTTCAAAATCAAAAAATGGAGAACCATTTTCATCATATTTTACAAATTTTGGTAAAGCAATCGAACACAAATTACAAACGGCGTATTCATTATGGTCTGAATATAGACTTATTTCAAGACATAAGTTGCTCGATCGAATTGTACCAAGATTTTTTTGATTACATTTTTTATTGACTGCATCCTTATAACCAATATATGGAGTACCAGTTTCCATTTGGGCGTCTAAAATATGTGTCCAAACTTCTTGTGCTTTTACTATACGTTTATAACGACCTTCTTCTACGTACTTGTTGTATAATTCTTCAAATTCTTCACCGTATACATCAGTTAAACCAGGACATTCATCAGGACACATCAAATACCAATCGGAGTCTTCTTCTACTCGTTTCATAAAAAGGTCAGGGACCCACATTGCATAAAAAAGATCTCTTGCACGAACATCTTCGTGACCTTGGTTTTTCTTTAAATCTAAAAATTCAAGAATATCAGAATGCCATGGTTCAACGTAACATGCGAAAGAACCTTTTCTTTTTCCTCCTTGATTAATGTATTTTGCAACTTCATTGTACACTTTGAGCATTGGTATTAAACCATCACTTGGGCCATTTGTACCACGAATTAAACTTCCCTTTGCACGAATATTTGTAACATGTAAACCTATACCACCTGCCATTTTTGAAATTTTACCACAATCTGTAATAGTTTTAAAAATACCTTCCAATGAATCTTCGGTTCCTATTAAAAAACAGGACGCAAGATTTGCTAATCGAGTACCAGCATTAAACAATGTAGGTGTTGCGTGTGTATAGTAATGCTGAGAAATAAGATTATACGTTTTAATAACAGACTCAATATCATCTTTATGGATTCCAATAGCTACTCTCATATACAGATGCTGAGGCCTTTCTACAACATCCATTTTGTTTGTTGTTTTATTTAATATTTTTTGCAAATAACTTCGTTCAAGTGTTTTATATCCAAAATAATCAAAAAGATAATCTTTTTTATAATCAATAGCAAAATTAATCGTATTTTTATGTTTTCTGATAATTTCAATTATATCATCTGCAAGAATAGGTGCTGGATTTCCTAATTTATCTATATTATTATAAAGATTTTCCATTACTTCACTAAAACATTCAATTGTATTTTTATGCGCGTTACTAATAATAATTCGTGATGCTAATTTTTGATATTCTGGATTTTCAGTCATACTAATAGCAATTCTTGCAGCTTCTTCATCTAATTCGCAAGAAGTAACACCATCATAAATACTAGACACTACTCGTTGTGCAATAATATCCGGATCAATTGTTTTTAAAAGACACAGTGAACTATCATTGCACAACTTGCTTAATCGATAAATAATCTTGTCAAACGAAAGTTTTTCTAAACGCCCATCTCTCTTTTTTATCTGCATACTATATTTATATATGTAAATTATAAAAATAATTTCGATTTTTTCCTAATCAATATTTTCTCCATCAATATTTAAATTGAAAATCAAATAAAACATACGAAATTTGTGTTATTCGAATATAATATACAAATTTAAAGATAGTTGTTAATATTACATTAATGAAGAATGACAAACAAATAAATGTTGTTATTGACAAACAAATTAATGACAATGACAAACAAATAAATGACAAACAAATAAATGACAAACAAATAAATGACAAAATAGACTTGATGAATTTCAACAATGGTTGGAATGATAAAAATGAACAATTATTGATATCTATTGGTGAAAATGCGGCATCGTATAAATGGATGCACGAAGCAAGTTCGAATTATTACAATACAGTATATAATATAACAAGTATAGCTTTAATAGTATTAAGTAGTTTGTTATCTATACAAACGTTATTTCCAAATGAAAGTTGTGTAAACTTAGATGATAACAATGCAAATAATGTAACATTTGTTGTAGTGATAACAAAACAAGTTGTATTATATATAGTTACTATTTTATCATTTTTACAGTCATTTTTAAATTCACAAGTGTTAAGTCAAAAGCATTTCTTTGCATCTGGATTATTTAGTGAATTATACCACGATATTCAAGAACAAATGTGTATGTTTAGAAAAGATAGAATGAATGCAAAACAACATGTATCCGCTTGTTTAAAAAAATACGATTCTTTGGTAGTAAACAATCCAGATATTAATTCGTATATTAATAAAAAATTTAAAAAGACATTTGGTGGTTCACTACCAAGTATTATTGATAAAGTTCAAAAAATACAAATTGTAAAAGAATACGATAATGATGTACCAGTTCGACAAGTGTCTAACCCACAGCAAGGCAATTCTAATTTAGCAGAAATCAATAATGTATTTCAAATTAGTGGTGATATTAGTGATATTGAATTGGATTATTTAAAATCAAAAAAATTTGAACACGAATATAATCGTTTTTTAAACCATACAGAAGAAACAGATTAGTTACTTTTAGAAAAAGTAACATCAAAAGTAACATCAAAAGTAACATCAAAAGTAACATCAAAAGTAACATCAAAAGTAACATCAAAAGTAACATCAAAAGTAACATCAAAAGTAACATCAAAAGTAACATCAAAAG